>Ga0157373_10000024_pt1 | contig 153349 bp, 158 predicted proteins | sample C65metaG_FD_113460 | JGI IMG/M metagenome (GOLD analysis project Ga0157373, IMG submission 113460) | Corn rhizosphere microbial communities from Kellogg Biological Station, Michigan, USA - C6-5 metaG | ecosystem: Host-associated > Plants > Roots > Rhizosphere > Soil | place: USA: Michigan...
CAAGCCTTGCGGCTTGGAAAATGGCTGTCAAAAACAGGAAAATAGTTGATGGATTAATTTTCCATTCTGACCGGGGTGTACAATATGCAAGTAAGAAATTTGCGAATACCGTTGAATTTTATGGCGTTACAAGAAGTATGAGCCGTAGAGGAAATTGTTGGGATAATGCAGTGGCGGAGAGCTTTTTTAAATCATTGAAAACGGAACTCATTTATGGCAACAAGCTCATTACAAAAGAAAAAATGGAGTTGGAAATTTTTGAATATATTGAAGTCTGGTACAACAAAAAAAGACGTCACAGCACACTTAATTATCAAACAATAGAAGAATTTAATAATCAAAACAAAATTTATAAAAATGTAGCTTAACTTATACTGGAACTTTTATTTGCATATTCAGTACATACATACATACATACATACATACATACATACAAAATTCTACAGTTTCCATCAATTTTCTTCAATAAGGGAATTCGTCTTGTACTTTACTAAGTAAAGATCTTACCTTTTTAATATATTTGGAAAAATTTCACATCATGAAAAAACTATTATTCATATGTATTATCACTTGCGGCTTACAATACTCATGCGATAAGCAACTCAACGTTCCCAAAAAATATTACTTAGAAATTAAACAAAATAACTGGACAGACATTGTAGGAGATGAGTATGAAACAAAGTCTGAAGAAATCATTGCAAATAATATCGAAGAAGCTTATTCTAAGGGCTACAAAAGTTATATGATTAGCAAAAGAGTTTCTCAGGCAACGAATGGAGATATGGCACGTCGGGATATGATGGGCTTTGTCGTTTTAGATGAATACAAAAAAGATATTTCCATGAAAGTTTCGCAAAAATCTAAGGATTCCATACACAAAAAGGTTGATCAGGAAACTGAATATATTACAGAGGATCTGAAAAATAAAATAATAGATCATCAAAATAAAAAAGCTAAATAGAAATTTAAGAAAACCACAAAAACAAATTGGTCTCAGAATCATTATTTTAATAAGTCCGTAGAATCTCGGCGATTGTATTCAAAACTGTATTTGCCTTTCTATTAAACATGTCGAATACCTATGGCAAATGAGTGAAATTAATGATCAATCTACAAAATAAAAATCCCCGGTTAAATAAAACTATGGGGATTTTTTAGTTAATATAAAGTGATTGTGGTGTATAATTGAAATCATTTATTTCTTAAATAATTACAAGTTTTGTGCCTAAATATTAGATTGCAGGAAAAAATACAGATAATAAAAATTATGCAATTTCATCCTGATAGGTCGACGCATATTAATCTCTATTAATGGGATATTGCATAAATCATCTATACAAATCTAAATCAATAAAATTATTATTTGAAGCTATTTCCATTTTAATCTGAATGCGATCTTCAGCGTAAAGTTTAATCTTATTCTGGATGTTACCATTAGCATCGTAGTAAGTAGGATTAAAAATATTGGGGTTTACGATTAGATATTGTTCTCTAAATCCAATAGGTTTTTTTCTAAAACTAGTCCACTTTTTGTTAAATTGATCTTTTGTGATGGATAAATCTTTAACACGAGTGGTAAAAGATACATTAGGAGATGAATTTTTGACTTTGTAGTTTGCTAGAAGTAAAAAAGAATGTTGATTTTCTTCATCTTCAATTGATATGATCATTCCCGGTAGGTTGCCAAAAATATACGGGCCATCTTGGTATGGAATTTCTGAGGTAAACCAAGCATTCCACTTCCGTCCTCCAAAAATTACTGTGGCTTTTTGACAGTTATACGATGAAACTATTTTTGTATCGGGGGTTAAAATCCAATTTAACTTTTGGTCATAGGGAATTTTAAATTGCTCGATACCAATGCTTTCGATAGAATATTTTTTATGACCTTTATAAATTTTCATTTTCATTTTACCAATAGGAAGATTGTTACCCATCGAATTGGAATTGCGTTGTTTTATGTTAAAAATTGAAGAGTCTCTTTTTGCTCTAATCTCGCTTACGAACTCAGAATGATCTGTGAAAATCTAATCTCATAATCTCTGTAGTGACACTGTCAATTTTGGTTGAGTCGGATGCAAATTTGTATTCATAGATGAAGCGGTGGCTTTGAGAATTAGATAGACTATACATTAAAAAGAAAACTAATGTAGATAATGATTTCATTTTAGTCGATTGGTTAATCTTAATAGAAAGTTAGAGGTCAAATTTAATAATTATGAATTTAAGAAAAACCATTTACGAAGGTGTCTTGGTAGGCTTGTTACAAATCGAAAGAAGCTAATTGCTATAATCGCTCAATCATTTGTAACTGCTTCACAGAATCAAGTATTTGTTAATAAACTTACCATTTTTATTCATCCGGATGATATTGAAAAATAAAATCTGAATCTTTTTGAGGTAAAAGATTTTTTAAACCACTATCTTCCATAACAATGCAATCTATAGAGCAATAAAGTAAAGTCAATGTTAACTACATTGGCTTTTTTTTTACTTCGTTTGAAATTTGTATTTTAGTCATAAGTTCGGCTCCGCAGGCTCGCCCTCGCCAATCCGTACCCCGTTGACACCAATTTAAAACAGCCCCGATGTACCATATTGATACGACAGAAATAAGACAAGAGGAAGATATTTAAAATTTGCATTTTGAATGGAAATCTAATCAAAGCCCAATTTATTACTAACTGCTAATTGAAAAACTGCCGGTGAATCATGCACATTAGCCCGCATGACGAAGAAGCCTTTTAGCAATAGTGTTTTTTTCGCAATCTGTTAATATTATACTTTTCTTTACATTTGTATTATTAAACCTCTTATAAAATATTGGTTCTCATTGGACAAAAGTCTAATGGCTTTTGTTAATTTGTATTTTTCCTTTGGAAATTTACGGACAGTAATTCTATTTTCAAATTTTATAAAGAACAGAAATGAATAATAAATCTAAAATCGCTGTGATTGGCGGTACAGGTCAGTAAGGGAAATATCCTCTGGTTTTACTTCAAAATATACTTAATTTTGTGATATGAATAACCTTACCCCACATTCGCCATTTTGGGAACTATTGCCAATGAAAGGCTTGGGGCCTCTACGCTTTTTGACGGATAAATCAGCGCTACAGACATATCATCATGAAATTGGTTCCATCACGGCAGAAAAAAGTGAAAATTTCCAACAGCAGCAGCAGGAACTGTATGATACCTTAATCTGTTCAGAGAATTCTTCACTCAGGACGATTTAGATACTGTACTTGAAGGAATGCAGGTTATCGGAGATAGCCGGGATGACATTTCGAGGGTGTTCATGGACTCTGGAATATCGCTGGAATACAAAGCCAACCAACTGATCGAGGTTTTCGCAGACGACAGGGCGAAACGGCTGCATTTCCAGGGTATGCCTCTTTTTGCTTCAAACCCGACACAATTGGTTCTGTACATCAGCAAGCATTTAAATGAAGTTCCTTGTATTAAGGATGAAGAAATTGCTTTCCCTGAGCATAATCTCTTTTTATTTTCATTCCTGAGTGAGCAGCAAGATGGTGCGTACCAAGAGGGGAGAAAAGAGGGTAGAACTGTTAGCTGGTGGAATACTGCAAGGCCCTATGGTGAGGATTTATCTGGTTATCGTCCCTTAGAACTGATTTGAGATAAGAGTATTCGGCCCAAGCAAAGATGGGCTTCTTCAAAAAATAGGAGTTCCATCCTTTTGAATGGTTGAATACACCCACATATCATTAAATTTTTCACTATTTTTGACGAACTATTCTATATTGTTTCCCTAATCAAAGATCCCGTTACAGTTTTTAATCTTTTGTTAGAATATTTGTAACTAGAAAATACCAGCTTTTTGGTTCGGATAGAGTGCGATCCAAGATGAATGTCCAAATGTACCTCCATTGTGGTATAGCATTTTGGAGTTGCTGACCTCTATATTCTCTTTTTTTGAACAATGGTATGTGCTGATTTGTTCTGAATCTGTTGTACGGAACTAATTTCAATTTGATTATTTTATCTTTCCTAGTTAGAGCTTGTTAATATATTCTTCATAGCCACTTTTCGATAAAACTTCTTTAGCTTTCAGGGTATAAAGATCCTTCCAGGAATCTTTTCCATATTTCTCTACATACTTGGAGATAATTCTAAACCCCAACCAATAATTCAGGGTCTTTGGTGCTTCGGGAAACAGTTTGACTTTCTGGTTCCTTAGCAGCGGGTTATCACCGGAAGTGTCTGAAAAGAAACCTTTCACTTTATTGAATATTTCCTTCTCATTTTTGATATACCAATCCCATTGCTGTTGGGTCATGTTTTCTACCGCCTCATGTTGTGTAATCTTTCTGTCGAAAAAAACGTAGGTGAAATAACAGGCAAAACCTTCATCTATGGTCTGGCTCAGTGCAGATTCTCTATCAGGATCAGCATTTCTGAATTTCTCATAAACCAGATGGTTGAATTCGTGCGGCAATCCTTTGGTGAGTGTATACTCAATATCAACTCCGGGGTTATTTAGTTCAAGAGCAAACTGTTCAGCATTACAACCCCCAAAACCAATTCCTGTAATTGGTGTGAATAGTAAACTTAATTTTGCCTTTGGTTGATAAGGAACCAGCTTACTGAATTTATTCAGGTTTTTCCTGATCAATTTGTTCAGATTGATGTCTGTTAAAAGTTTTGTTCTTTTGATCAAATCTTGTTTGTTTTCGGAAAGTAATGTTCTGTTCCATTTGATCATTCCCGTGGAATTGTTGAATTTTTTTCCATTCTCATCACCGAAAATCACACCGTAGCAGCTGTCCCATAATTTTTGATGGGGCTTGTACACATTTCTGTCTATCATCGTTGAGTCAAAAACTGTGGATTGGTGAGCTAATATTTGATATTTAAACAGGTTTTTGACGGTAATATTTTCAATTTGAATAGAGTCAGCTAACTGTTCAATTTTTTTATATTCAAAATCACTTTTCACAGAAGTTTTGGTTGAACAGGAAATGATTGTGAGGATGACAAATAGTAAAGAAATCTGTTTCATAAGAATTTTTTAAGATGCATTAAAATATAGAAATTTGATAAAAGACAACTGACTACATTGTTTTTTCTTCTAAACGTTGAAATTATTCAAAGTTTTATTGAGCGGTTATTTCAGTGAGAATTTTTTTGCCGTTTTCATTATTAGGGTTTAGATCAATGGATTTTTTGTACATCTCAATGGCATTGTTCTTATCTCCCATTTTCAATAAGATTTCTCCATAACTGTCATAGACATTCCAGCTTTTCGGGAATAGGTAAACATTGAGTTTGAAGATTTCCAAAGCCTCCTTCTGTTGATTATTTGACATCATTCGATATGCCCAGTTATTGAGTTCATCTTCCGTAGGTTTAAATTCTGGATTAATTTGTTGTTCTTTTTTTACAAATTCAATAGCTTTATCAAATCCTTTTTCCCTCAGATTTTTTCTTAAATAGGTTAACGGATCGGCTTTCACGATATCAGAATTGTAACAACCTGCAATCTCTTCGATAAAGTCTTCGGGCGCACTTCCAGCCAGGTTAGTCAATACTATAATTGCCAGATTATCTTCCGGATAAACCATGATTGCCGATCTGTTTCCGCCAGACATTCCAACCGCTTTATGATTTTTCCTAAATTTGGTAATGCCCCAGCCACGTGCCCAATTGGTATATGTTCCATTGTTGAATGTACTTGGTGACCACATCATATCCAATGTTGATGATTTTTGAAATAATCTGCCGCCTTGCAAGGCGATTAACCAGTTCGCAACATCTTCAGAGGTACTGTTGAGGCCAGCGCCAGTTCGGGTGAAATCAGGAAATTCTGTGTAGGTATTGGTCAGTTTCGCATCACCTTTTCTGCCGTCAAAAAAGCTATTGTAGCGATAAGATGGTGCATAGTTCGGAATAATATCTCTTGAGTCTCCAAATACCGTATTTTTAAGATGTGCAGTTCTAAACTGATTCCTTTCAAAATCGGCTGCAAAAGGTTCGTTGGTTAGCTTTTCAATAATTTTTCCCAACAAATAATAATTGGTCTGGTTGTAGCTGAATTGTTCTCCGGTTTTAAACTCTAAAGGCAGCGTCTTGAGCTTTTCCCAGATCACCGCCTCGGTCTTTAATGTTCCAATATTCCCTGTCATCGGATCAAGAAGTTTCAATATCTCAGGTAATCCTGAAATATGAGTTAGCAACTGGTCAACGGTAATTTTTTGCCATTCAGCTGGCAGATCGTTTAAATATTTATTGATTGGATCATCTAGTTTGATCTTATTCTGCTCGACCAACTGCATCACGGCAACGCCGGTGAAAACCTTTGTGTTGGAATTGATAGGAAAGATGGTCGTATTGCTTACAGGAATATTGTACTGCAGATTTGCGATGCCATAGGATTGGCTTAAAACAATTTTTCCTTTTTGTACGATTGCCAGTTGCAGTCCAGGGATTTTTCTTTCTTTCATTTCTCGGTTGATAATTTCATCAACACCGGGGTTCGTTTGCTGTGCAACAAACTGTAGTGAAAAGAATAAGAGTAAAAAGTAGATTCTCATATTGTTGAGACAATCATAACTGACTTTTTATTACATCAGGAGAAAAAAGGCGAATTGACCAATATTTTATTTCTGAGCATATCTCTGACAGATAAATTCATTAAGACATTTAGTTCTTTTCCTAAGCATTAGTAATTTTTTAAGGGCACTTCGTAATTCTATGTACAGACGTATTTAACTGTATCTCTCAAAAACATTCTTTCTTATTTATTGATCTATCATAAGCAGATCATATTTCAACTGCTATGACTCCATATGAGGCTACCTGATTTTCTATAGCAAATATATTCCGTGGTCACTTCGGAAAAAATTCTTTTTGGGTATCCGGGATTAGAGATCCCAGAACCTCCGCAAAAATATTTCAAGCTTTATTAATGTTCCTTCTTATTGTTTTCAAGGAATTAATTACAGTTTTCCTCGTGCCTGCCTGAATGGTAATCTGCATAGAAAAAGTCAGAAACCTCATTAGATGCAATTGCAGTTCATTGAAAATTTGATTCTTATTACTCCCTTGGTATAAATCAACGCAGTAGATCTTATGATAGATCAATTCACCAGATGGTAGGATTAGGTAAAAGATAGAAAAGTCAAAGTTTCCTTCAAGCTGCAATTCACAGGTCTTAATGAAGTGCGGGAAAACCCAAATAGCATCTAGCCAGTTTATATCTGGATATTATGTATGTTAAACCTTTTTATTGAAAGGGATTTCTGAGCTCCAAAGGGGAAATGCCGATCTTTATTTTGAAAAGTTTGCTGAAAGATTGCGGATGTTCAAAACCCAATTCATAAGTGATTTCGCTGATCGTTAATTTTGTATTTGTTAATCTTTCTTTGCTTTTTCAATGAGTTTTTCGTGGATGTATTGTTTTGTGTTTTTACCAATAAGGGAGCGCAGCATATCACTAAGATAACCTGGCGAAATATGCAATTGGTCAGACAGATATTGTACTGTAGGAATACCAAAATGCAGGTTTTCTGATTTTGGTAATCATCCAGAATGCTTTCTGTTTTCGCAAGAATGTCACTGTTGAGAGCTTTTCGGGTAATGGATTGGCGCTTGTAAAACCGATTCACATACACATTCAAATGTGTGATACTAACATTTTGTAAGTAGTGGAAATCAGAAAAGAAAATTCGACCAATATGCAGAACGAAAAATGCATAATGGATGGGGGCAATTTGACCTATGCGGTCTGTAAAATAGGAGGGCGCTGGAAATTGATAGTTCTTTGTAAATTGGAAAATGGCAAATTGAGATTTAGCGAGATCAGAAGGCAAATTCCAAATATTACAGAACGAATGCTCACTCTGCAATTGGGTGAATTTTAAAAAGAAGGTCTTGTTAGACGTACCGTTCATGCCGAAGTACCTCCACGGGTTGATTATGAAATGGCTGAAATAGCCAATGAACTCATTCCTATTTGTGGTCAGCTGGAAAGTTGGGGCTCCAAGCACACAGAAGTGGTGAAATAATTTTCAGTTTCCTTTACACAATTAAATTGTATTTATGTAGTCGTCAATATTGTAGACAGGCTATACTTTAAAGTTCGGCTCTGATTCTGCTGAGCTGAGTAGGAGTAACAGCCAGATAAGAGGCTATCTGATGAAGTTTTAATCGGGAAATCAGCTGAGGATGATCTTTTTCCAACTCTAAATATCTTTGTTTGGCCGTAGCAGATTTAAGCGTGATCTCGGCAAATTCTTTTTCAATGACCCAATGCCGTTCCAAATAGCTGATGTAAAAATTGGCAATATCATTATACTGTGTTGTCAGCTTTCTGAAATCACTGAAACCATAGCTTATGACTTCCGTATCCTCCAAGGCCTCAATGGAGAAGGATCCAGGTTCCTTCTTTAACAATGCGCTTGTAGAAGCAACAAGGGAGTTTTCCGGAAAAAATCTTTTGATTATTTTTTCACCTTTTTCATTAAGGTAATAGTATGAAAGCAGCCCTTTAACTACAAAGCTGATGTCCTTCGGTATTGCACCCTGTTCCAAAAAATGAGTTCCCTTGGCTATTTCGGTCGTTTTTAACAAAGCAGACCAAGCCTTTCTCGATTCCTCAGAGACCAAGGAATAGCGGTCTATAAATTCCCAAAATGCTACCATAGTATAAAGATAAAGTAAAATAAAAATACAGTGATATGAATTTTAAGAAATTGAAATATTTTCTCATTCCCTCAACATATGTAAAGATTTTTAAGGATCCTGACTTTTAACTTTGCTCCTACAAAAATCAATTACAATGATAAAATCATTATTTGCATTGGTCGTCATGTGCATTGGAACAGAAATGTTTTCCCAAAAAATCGACTCACTGAATATTTATAGTGCCTCTATGAAGAAGGAAATTAAAACCCTTGTGGTGCATCCCTCAAACGAAAAGAATGAGAAACTTCCAACGGTTTATATATTACATGGATATAGTGGCTATCCCAAAAGAACATTAACACAGGACATTCCTTCCTTAGCAAAGCTCAGTGAGGAAATGCAGATGATCTTCGTGCTACCCGACGGAAATTATGACAGCTGGTACATAGACAGTCCCAATTTGAAGTATGAGACATTTATTGCCAAAGAACTGACAGGCTTTATTCAAAACAAATATAATTCTGATCAATCCAAAACAGCTCTGATGGGATGGAGTATGGGTGGACACGGCGCTCTGTATATTGGTGCAAGACATCAGAATACTTTCAGTGCTATCGGAAGTGTATGCGGCGTCATCGATTTTGTTCCTTTTGGAAAGGAATACGGTGTTCCAAAATTATTAGGGGAAAATCCTGAAAAATGGATAACTTATACAGCCCTCTCACAGATAGAGAAGTTTAAAAACAGCCGGCAGAAAATACTGATCAGTTGCGGAATTGACGATCCTTTGATTGCACAAAATAGAAAATTTCACGAGCAATTGATCAAATTGAATATTCCTCACATTTATGAAGAACGTCCCGGTGCTCACGATGCAGCCTACTGGTCCAAGGCTGCTGTTACTCAAATATTTCAATTCAAACAATTCTTTGCAAACCATGACTAATTTTAAACATTTTACAGATAAGAAAAATGTTCTTATCTCTCCAATCTTCATTTTATTGTTGACAGGTTGTTCTAAAACTGAAAATAGTTCATTCACTAATCAAAAAGATATGTCAAACATCCAATATAAAAACCCTAAAGTGCTTTTCGATCCCACACCATTTGCATTTGCCCATTCTGCGACTGCTTCTGGCAACGGAAGTTATGTTTTTATCTCCGGACAAAGCGGTGGAGAAGGTTTAGAACATCGACTTTCGGATGACTTCCGGGGGCAGGTCAAAACTGCTTTGCAAAATCTGAACACTGTTCTTAAAGCATCAGGCCTGACGACTGATAATGTCCTTAAAATTACAATATTGATTGTTGACCACGATCAGGATAAACTCAAAATATGGACAGAAGAAATGCACAAGATCTGGAAGAATAACAAATTTCCTGCTAGTACTTTAATTCCTGTCCCGAAATTGGCGTTGGACGGAATGCTCATTGAGGTTGATGCCATTGCATTTAAGCCGTTATAAATGTTTTTCAGTTTTTTGAAGCATCTGAATATAGTTGGATGCTTTTTTTTATGTAAATTCAAGTGATAAATAAATAGTATCTGTGTGTTAAGAATGGATCAGATCGAAGAAATGAAAGTGATGTGATTTAAGATATTGAAATCAATTATTTATATGAAAACAAATGGACACAGTCATTGAAAAATTAAAAAGTATTGAACACGGCTTCAAACATATCATTGAAGCAGGTGATCTTATTTTAAAAGACACTTCCATCGATCATTTGGAATTTGGAACAAAACTGCTGGATGATGACGCTTATCAGATCCGAATGTTAGCCACTTATCTCTTCGGGCAACTATCAGTCAACAGTTCAAAAGCACTTGAAATACTAGAGACCAGAATTGCGACAGATGGTAGCTGGAGGGTTCAGGAAATGTTGGCTAAGGCATTCGACTATTACTGTCAATCTGTTGGCTATGAGAAATCACTAATCAAAATTAAAAGTTGGATTAATCATACAAATCCTAATATAAAAAGAGCTGTCATTGAAGGTTTGCGTATTTGGACAAATCGACCTTATTTCAAAGAAAATCCTGAGCATGCCATTCAGCTGATTGCAAAAGCCAGGTTCGATGATAGTAAGTATGTAAGAAAGTCCATCGGCAATTCTTTACGTGATATCAGTAAAAAACATAAAGTTTTGGTGGATAATGAGATTTCTAATTGGAATTTAGCAGACAAAAAAATGATATTTATACAGAAATTGATCTACAAGTAATGAATACAAAAATCAGTTTAACAAATTGAGACTGAAATGATTTCTTTTAATTGGTTACAATAACACTTTGATAAAATATGTTGTAACAAAGAATGAATGGTTTAACGGCGAGGCGGAAAGGAGTTTTAGCACCGCATGTCTTTCTTATGGTTGTGAGCCTTTTTTCAATGCTGCTTTTACTATCAATGATTGATTCGTCGTCTTAAAGTTGCTTAGAAATTTCACCGATTTTTAGACTTTGTTCCAATTATTTTAGCATAAGGACATCTAATTTTTCCGTTCGGAAAATTAAAAATAATTATGCTCTGTCGAGTTCAATTTACCCTGGCATATTTGTTCCTTTTTGTCAACCAATGCCGTACATTATTATTATTATTATTATTATTATTATTATTATTCTATCGAGAGTTCTTTGCTTTTAGTTACTTTAGGAATATATATAAGATAATCATAACCCTTTATGACTCTCGATAAGTATACATCATCTATTTTTATCTTGTTCTGCAAAATAGATCTCTTTAAAGGTCTTAGATCAAAACAGTACCATTGATCATCTTTTGCCACATTTAAAAAAGATCTAAAACTGGTGTTATCATCCTCATCTTCTCCTTGTCCAACAAGCATGATGTGTAATGATTTCCTGTAATTGGCTTCTTCAATATTAGAAATTAAGTTTCCTATATCATAGATATCAGTTTTTGTCAATATGGTTTCACCTTTTGGAACATGGACTGCTCCAAATTTGAAAATATTTTTTTTGTTTTTCCAATCGGGCATTTGGTTTAGCAAGATACTTTTCATCAGTTGAATCCTTAGGGGATGATTCCTTTTAGAATAAATCTCTCTGCTTAACTTCAAGTCTACAATTTGTTTCCGCTCTTTGTCAGAAAGTTTTAACGTCAACAGCGAATCTATTTTTTGAAGGCAATCTTCGGATAACAGGTAGTATTTTTCCATCCCATCTTTAGACGCAGCTAGTTTGGAGTTATGAAGCATTTGCTCATAGACCTCAACCGCTTTTTTATTTTTCGAAGTTTCCTTTAAACGTGAAATGATCATTTGATCTGCAAAAATGCTGATTTGTTCGACACCATAGATCTTGGTATTGCGTTTGACCAGATCCTTGAACAAAGCAAATTCCGGTTCATATTCCAAAAAAGAAAAGTTTGTACTGTATTCTTTAACAAAAGAATTAAGCTGTCCATCAGACAAATATTTGATCTTTGTTTCGATAATATCAACTGAATATGGATCAACCTCAAGAAAATAGTTGTCAAACTGAACCTCATTGATAACAGCATTTGTGAAATAAGGAATTTCGTTTGTAAAATGGGTTTCTCCCAACATAACAGAATTGGATTGTTTTATTTCATTGAGCAAAATATCCCATCCTTTTCCCTGAAATGAAATGTTTTTATCAATTTGGAAAGCAAAGCCATTCCTTTGAACTATACTGTCAAGTACTCTATTTTGAGCGTAGTTATAATTTGTAATGAATAATGTAAGAAGTAAGAATGTTATTTTTTTCATTTTGTATTATCGAAGTTGTATTATAACAATGCGCTGCATTCCGCATCTATAAGAGGGTTCGGGCTAAATTAGCGTTATTATTCTGGTTTACCAAATTGTCACAAATATTCACCAAATTTAGATTAACTCAAATGCCAAATTCTATTTTGCAAGTGTTAATGGTGATCATGCGGATGAAGGTTTACAACTGTATTCAATGATACATATTTCTTATGCTTTGTAATTTTCACAGGATGAATAGCCTAAATAAAGATCACATTCCAACTTCTGTAATTCCATATGAGGCTGTATGATTTTCTATAGCAAATCTATTCCATTATCCCTGTGGGAAAAAAAAATCGGTATCCGTAATCAGAAGTTACAATTTCAAATGCTCATTTAGTTTGCTTTGACAGTATTATAAGTATCAAAACTTTTGTAGATTCTTGTCTCTTTGAGTTCACCTTTGTTGTAAATTTCAACTTTTTCTTTGTCAGAAGATTTATTATCGAAATATGTTATTTCTCTTATTCTTCTTTTATTGTCGTAAAGCTCCACTTTATCATTTCGTCCGTCTTTAATGTAATGGATTGTTTTCAGATTTCCGTTCTTTTTGTAATAGTAACTTTTCTCGTTGTAGAAATTTCCAACTCTGCTGGTTTGACCTTGATATGTGTATTCTTTGGTGTATTTTCCCTCAGATATCAACTGTTGTTTGCCGTTGTAAATGTAATAATAAGCCTGATCTATTGGTTTAAGAAGTTCATAATGCATTGTGAATTCCATATTACTGCATGGCCGATTGATTATCACTTCTTCTTTCTTAAAAACTGTTGAATCATTCTGTGAAACCCATATAGTATCACTTTCGGAAGCATTTCTTTTATGTTTGAATTTTGAAACGATAGTGTTTGCCTTGTTGCGATTCTCCTTTTCTGAAGTAATATTACAACTGAACAAACTCCAAATAAATAATAAAGCCATTGTTATTTTCATACTTTTCATTTTAGCCAACACATTTTATTATTTACAAACTTACAGTTGGTACAGGGCAATCTCCTATTTTATATGGACGATCATTTTCATCTTTTATATAATTTATTTTTTGCGTTTTTGGTTTATAAACCAGTTTGAAATGGCGTACATCAAATTTGTCTTTTTTGTTTGGTGTGAAGGTCAGATTTCCTTTTTCAAGCGCAAATTCCCCATCTATATACTGCATAGTTTTCGACTGACCATAGATGTAACCGTCTTTTTCAACTTGTTGCTTTTTAATAGGATCAAAACTGTACGTTGTAATTATCATTCTTGCATTGCTCGCTACCCAACCATATTCCAGGAGATTTTCTGTCACATAAACCAAGGAATCTTTCTTTTCCTCAGTTCTGTAGATATAGCATTTTGCAGCATTATTCCCGTAAGTGAAATCAGGAGCTTTTTTTGTTGCCGGAGGATTAATTTTTGGAGCAACGACAGGAGGTGGAGCCATCTTGGTGGACTTCTTTTTCTGTCCAAGTGCAAAGATGCATATCAATAATGTGGTAATAATAAATAAGTTTTTCATAGTTATTTTTATTTAATAATTATCCAGCAAAATCACCGCCAATATTTATTGAAAGCCCTTACTGATTTGTTTTGTAAACTTTCTAAGGTTTTACTAAAGTTCAATTAAAAAATTAATGTTGAGTTTTACAATCAGCCCGCCTTATGCAGTTCGTTTTGTGTGCCTTTTTATTCTTCAAGTTCAATTCCGAAATACTTACCGATGTTTAATATGTCATCAATTGATGTAGTTTCACCAATATTTAAGTTCATTTCTACTTTCATTTTATCACCCATATTTTCAATAATCTCTCCATCTTGTACTAAAAAGATACGATTTTTTCCTTCATTAAAATTTGAAAAACCATAAGTAGCAGAAGTCGATTGGATGGTAAAAGTAAAAACTTCTGTTTTTAATTCTTCGGAAAGGTCTGATAGCAAATCGTCTTCTACGACAAAAACCATTTCCTCATCGACCAAAATTGTCCAGCCATTTTCCAGTTTTGCATTTTGTGAAAATTCGTTAATAATATTATCGTCTTCCATATAATTAAATATTTCGGCAACTTTTTCTAATTTGGCAAAGTAGTTTCCTTTTATTGCAATTATTGCTTTAGAAAATCCCATGAATTATGTTTTTTAATGTTATGTTATAAAAACTTTGGTTTAAGACAATTACTATCATTTGCGCATTCTGTAGACTGGCACAAAACCTTTCGGCGTTTTTCATTGGTTAGGAACGTAAGGTCAACGAAGTAAGATCGAAGAGCTAAAGTTTATTAATAAAATTAAATTGGACAGCTGTTTAGGCCCGGCTGAAGCAAAACATCTTTCTTCAATTGTGCTTAATTGATTTACATTTTGTTATTTTCATCTATTATTGTATTCATTTGATTAAATGGATGTATTTCACATCGCATTCTCCAAGTTTCACATAATAATTCATTGCATTTCCTGAGTTTTGTATAGTAATTTCATCTTTATACAAAACACCTTGTATATCTTGAGGTAATGGCAAATCTTCCTGGGATTCTTCTCCTTCATTGTCTATTGCACCTAAATATTCACTCCATTCTATATTTTTGAACGTGATATAATAACCGTCTTCTTTTTCGTTCAAGTCGATTTTCGCATCGCCCGAAAGTTTCCGTGTATTGGTTTCCATATTGTATTCTAAAACTCCGTCTTTGTAAAAAAGAGAGAGGAAGATTTTACAATCTGTAACTACATCTTGTTTTAGGGTGTAATTTCCTTCAATATCAAATAATAAATCTTCTTTTTTTGCTGGTTGAACGACATTTTGAACAGTGTCTGTAATAGTATTGATGTCCGTAATATCTTTCTGTTCTGATTTTTGTATTTCTTTGCTTTTTTGCTTCTCTGTTTTATTCTCACAAGATTGCAATGAAAAAACAAGCATTAAAAGTGTGATTAGGTTTTTCATCGTATCTAATTTATACTGATTTTCTTTGTGAATTAAAAACTTGAATTTTGCATTACTGTTCGCCGGCACCAATACGTCGTTAGCTGACGTTTTGGGTCTTGCTTTGGATTTCTTTAAGCGAATTGTCAAGCCAGAGTCGTACCAATTTAAAAAAATTATTCTGCCTTTGTTTCCTAATTATCATTGGTTCTGTCGTCTGTCCACATATTTCCTTTTTCTTGTCCGTTGACAATTAAACTTATTGTTATGCCACAACCATAGTTTGTTGTATTCAGTCTGCCGAAGTCGTGTTTTTACCACCAATAATTTCCCACTTTTGCTCAAGCAACTCTTCCTGAGGATAAGGTTTTCTTTGCATCATACTGACGTCCAATCATCACAAATGTCAAGACTCCAAAAACAATTCCAACCCATGGATTATAAGAAACTCCTTTGGTAATGATGATCCAAACGCTGAAGCTTGCTCCCAAAGTCACTTTTAGATTCCCAAATGAAGTTCGGAGGCTGTTTTCGAATTCTAAGCGGCGAGGCACTGATCAAATCTTATAAATGGAGATACATCTTTAAAATTATTCATCAAATTATAAAATTTTTATCTTATGAATGTTCTTAAATAATCAACACTCGTGTCCCAGGAAATTCCTTTGTAACGGTTATTCGCCAAATTATTATGTTGTGTCGAAAACATCGAATACATATATTGACCTTGCTGAAATTTTGCGTACAATTCATTTTCTCCAGCCGGATTTTCCGCTCTTTGTTTTTTTATGTATTCAGCAAAATTTTCTAATGTTGCAAGTTGATATATTGGGAATTCCTGTCCGGTTATTTCTTTCACGTCCTCAAAAATCATATTCGGACTCACCTGAAAACTGGCAATCTGAAGATCTCTTGGTGCGGAATCGTCTAAAGCAACTTCTGCCGTGAAAGATGCTGTATTATCCATTGTTGTGAAATCCAATTTCCAATCTGCTTTGTCTCCCCAATATCCGATGCTTTTTTCCTTCAAATTAAGGATCGGCGTGTTGTATTTCAAAATATCTGCAAAACAACCATTGAAAATAGATGATGCCTTGATAGGCGATTGGTCGATATACTTTTTAAAAGTTCTTCGTAGATCGAAATTTCTGTTTTCGCCTTTCTTCAAATCATTATAGTCAGTACAGAAATCGGAAGGGATAAATCTTGGAACACCTGCTTTTATGGCCCCGTCTAAAATCTTTTTTTGCAGATCAATAATGACATCTCCCAATCCTGCAAGTGTAGAAACTACGCAGTTAACATTTTTACATTCAGCGGATATTGCATCAATATCATTCAAATCAATTACCCTCACTTCAACGCCTATTTTTTCAAGAATCTCAATCTTGTCTAAGTCGGTTGAATCACGAACAATTGCTTTGACTGTAACGCCGCGTTTTACTAATTCTGTGCAAATTCTGTTTCCCAAATTGCCTGTTGCACCTGCAACTAAAATTGTTTTTTCCATAAATATTTATTTTTTATGATGCTAAAAAGGGTAGTACGACATCAAGCACTTCCTGTGGTTTTTCTTCAAATAAATAATGTCCACTGTCCATAATCCCTACAACCTGAAGGTCAGTAGCCACAAAAGGCAATCCATAATTCATATAATTGTAACTGATATAGCTTCCAATTCCTAAAACCGGCATCGTCAATTGCTGATAGTGCTTGGAATCCTCAATATCCTGATGAAAAGTCTGATACCACGCATTGGATGCTCGGATGCTATCTCTGTCATTGTATGCTGCTGCATAAACCGCCCTTTCAAGTTCTGTCATTTTGCTTTCGTCAATCATCACGTAATTAAAAAGCCATTCCTGCAGCAAATGAAATCTGCCTTCCAACAGTTGCTCTGGTAAATTTTTAACCTGATTAAAACCCATCCACCAGGCATATGGCATTTCTCCATCCATTTTTTCATTGAAAGTTCCGGGAGAAGGTATCAATGGCATATGATACATTCCCTCACTTGGATGTGAGCCGTCAAGGACAATTAATTTTTCAGTGAATTCAGGGAAATTAAAGGCGAAACTCATCGCAACCATTCCGCCAATGTCGTGACCCATCAAACTGACTTTCTCAAGACCTAACTGTAACACAAGCTGATGAATATCTGTAGCCATTGTTTTTTTATCATATCCGGATCCGGGTTTTTTTGAAGTTCCCATTCCTCTGAGATCAACAATAATGACACGGTATCTTTTTGCCAATTGCATCGCAACGGGTTGAAATGAATACCAGGTTTGCGGCCAGCCGGGAAGACAGATTAATGGTTTACCAGCTCCACCCTCAACATAGTGAAGTTTAATGCCGTTGACGGTTGTATATTTATTTTCAAAACCCGGGAGATTCTTGATCAATTCATCATCAGAATACTTGTCTGCTATAATATTTAAATTTTCGTTCATATCGATTTTAATTTGATACAAAGATAAATTGTCTTCTTGCCGGCAAAACTACCAGATGGTAGTAAATGATTTATTTGATATTTTTTCGTATTCGGCTCAAAGCATTTGGAGTGATGCCTAAGACGCTTGCCAATTGTTTGACAGGGATTTTTTGCAGAATCTCTGGTGTATTAACGAATTCCAGATACCGTTCTTCAGCGGTAAGCGTTTGAAACTTCAGAATCTGATCGATCATTCTTACTGTTGTTTCTTCCCATATTTTCCTGCCGAACTCGTGCCACACAGGAATGTGGCCGTAAAGAAAATCCATATCTTTTTTATCGATGACAACCAGTTCTGAATCTTCGATGGCAATGATGTTGAACCTGGTTGGTTTTTGCGGATTAAGGCTCGAAATTTCTGTGAAAAACTCATTCTTAAAAACGACCCAAGTTGTATTTTCACTGGTCAGTCCTTCATAAAAAAAACGCAGACCTCCGGAAGTAATGAAAAAATACTGATTGGCGATCTGTCCTTTTTTCAAAACCAATTTCCCTTTCGGAACTGACTTTTTTCTGCATCTTGAAAGAACTATATTCAATTCACTGTCATCAATGCTGATCGTTTGTTTTATAAATTTGACAAAGTTTTCCATTGCTTTTACAAAGTTTTTACTAGCAGATGTGATTTGCATAAAACCATAATGGATATCAAATAAACATCAAATGTGGCTAAGATACAAAACATCACGTCAAATGAAGTTGGGAATCTGATATGTTTTGCATGCGATTTATTGAAAATGTTATAAGCCTTTTTTCTCAATCCTACAAGACCTGTTATCATTTTCTTGGTATAGTGCATTCTCATTTCATCATACTTCATTTTATATAGGTTTTGAAAAGATTGTGTCGACCAACCTATGCGTTTTGGGGTTGAGAACCGGTGGATGACAGATGCGGAAAGTTATTATCAAACCACATCATCCCTCTATAATGTTCAAGCTTATATTAACTATTAGAAGTTTTTGAACACAAGAGGCGGGGATTTGAACACGTGCTACGAATTAAATTGACTGAAATTTGTATCATTATTAAATGTCAATAAAGATGAAAATAGTTGTTACAGGTTCATTAGGAAATATCAGCAGACCCTTGGTCATACAATTGATCAACCAAGGACATCAGGTAACCGTTGTCAGCTCTTCGGAGGACAGGAAAAAAGAAATAGAGCAGTTGGGAGCGCAAGCTGCGATCGGCGAAATCGAAGATCGCATTTTTCTGACCAAAGTATTTGAAGGTCAGGATGCAGCCTACTGTATGATTCCACCCTTTAACTTTTTTGGGAAACAGAATCTTGATTATCAAAAACAAGCATTAGAAATCAGTACCAATTATGTTCAGGCAATTCAAAAAGCCGGAATAAAAAAAGTGATCCATCTGAGCAGTGTGGGTGCAGAAAAGCCAAAGGGGGCAGGGGTCTTGGTTTTTCACTATACCGCAGAAAATGTTTTTAAAAAACTTCCTTCCGATGTAACCGTTATTCATATACGTCCTGCATCTTTCTATTATAACCTATACGCCTTTATGGATATGGTAAAAGGCAAAGGCTTTTTGGAAGGTATAGTAGGTAAGTTACTCTATCTTAAACATTATGGTCTTAAAGGTTTGCTAAAAGGCTATTCCGGAATCATATTATCAAATTATGGAGGAGCCGACAAAATAGCATGGGTATCGCCAAGCGATATTGCATCCGCCATTGCAGAGGAGATCAACACTCAACAAAGAGGCAAAAAAGTAAGGTATGTTGCCAGCGAAGAACTGACGTGTCAGGAAATTGCTACTACTTTAGGAAATGCGATCGGAAAGCCATATTTGAAATGGGTACTTATCAGCGATAAGCAAATGACCGACGCCTTTATAAAAATAGGGGCAACTGACACTATAGCCAAAGAATTTACAGAGATGAATATAGCGATGCACGATGGAAGCCTGTTTGAAGATTACTTTAAAAACAGACCATCCATTTTGGGCAGGGTGAAAATGAAAGATTTTGCAGAAGAGTTCGCCATAAAATACAATCAACAATGAGAAATTTCTTTCTAACAATTGTCTTTTTAAATTTTTCAATGATGCTATTTTCACAATCGACAGCCGATGATATTATTGGTACCTGGTACAGTCCGGTGAAACAAGGAAATGTGCAGATCTATAAAAGCGGGAAAAACTATAACGGCAAACTCATCTATTTAAAACATTCTTTTGATAGCCAGGGAAAACCAATTTTGGACGTGAATAATCCTGACAAAGAAAAACGTAAAAGACCTTTGGTAGGAATTCTTTTGTTAAAAGATATTACATACGATGATAAGAAGAACAGCTGGAAAGGAAAGCTCTATGATTACGATGGGAACAAGGGAAATACCTATGATTCGTATCTTACTATTACCAAAAACGGCAACCTGAATATCAAAGGCTTTTGGGGACTTTCTTTCTTCGGATTAAATCCAGGACTTACTTTGGAAAGAGTTGATCCGGAATAATCATATATTTAGATCTTGTAAACTCAATAAGATGAATGTGCAACAGCCCTACAGAATAAAAAGCATCAAAGAATATCATAAAATATTAGGTATTGGTGCACCGGAACATCCTATGATCAGTGTCATAGACCTTACCGACATTACGCCTTACAAAAGTGAGGACAGTATTAAGGTGATCTTTGATTTTTACATCATCTCACTCAAAAAGGTTGATTCCGGAGATGTACAGTACGGTTATGGTCAGCAGAAATATGATTTCGATGACGGCATTCTCTTCTTCATAGCACCCAATCAGGTTTTCTCATTCAAGGCAGATCACAATTTTAAAAGTTCAGGAAGTATGTTGCTCATCCATCCTGATTTTTTGTGGGGAAGCTCACTAGCAAAAACGATCAAGAAATATGAGTTTTTTAATTATGCGGTGAACGAAGCTCTTTTTGTTTCTGAAAAAGAAGAATTTGTCTTGAACAGTTTCATTAAAAATATCGAGCAGGAATATCATTCACACATCGATAAATTCAGTGAAGCAATTATGATCTCTCAAATAGAATCTTTCCTTAATTATTCAGACAGATTTTATATGCGTCAGTTTCTTACCCGTAAAATATCGGGAAGTCAGATCCTGGACAAATTGGAAAAAATCCTTGATGACTATTTTGCTGATGACGATATCATCAACAAACGCTTGCCAACCGTACAGTATATTGCCGGACTTCTTAATTGTTCGCCCAACTATCTGAGTGGAGTTTTGAAAACCCTTACCGGTCAAAACACCCAACAACACATTCACGACAAGATCATTGAAAAAGCAAAAGAAAAACTTTCGACGACTACACTTACCATTGGCGAAATTGCTTTTGAGCTGGGATTTGAGTATCCGCAGTCTTTCAGCAAATTGTTTAAAAGCAAGACCAATCTTTCTCCGGTCGAGTTCCGGACGTCTTTCAATTAATTTTAAATTTCTAATCATTTTATGATCGACTTTTTAGCATCACTCAAAGCAAAAAATGAGTGCTTATTTTATTTTGGACTTCTATGTCTGTCAAGTGCAGTTTTGATATTGATCAGATCAAAATTCAGCGATGTACAGATCAACGGCGTGAATGTAATGTACAAACCATTTAAATTTGCTCTATCAATGGGAATATTTAGTTTAACGATGGGATGGTATACAGGTTATCTTACCTCTTATAAATATATCAATTTATATAACTGGTCATTGATTATCTTTCTGGGATTCGAAGTCTTTTACGTCACGCTTCAGGCCTCTCGAGGTCAGCTGTCCCATTATAACGTGAGTTCAGCTTTATATACTTCATTGACTGTCGCGATGGCAATTGCAGCCATAGCAGCAACTGTATATACTGGTTATATCGGCATCTTGTTTTGTACTGAGAATTTCCCCGAACTTCCCGATTATTATCTTTTGGCCATTCGCTTAGGCATCTTTTTATTTGTGATATTTGCTTTGGAAGGTGCCGTTATTGGTGCAAATGGTTCGCCCAGAGTTGGTGGTCAAGATGGCGGAGCAATACCTTTTCTTAATTGGAGTCTTAAATATGGCGATCTGCGCATTGCACATTTCGTAGGGATGCACGCCTTGCAGATATTGCCATTACTTGCATTTTATATATTCAAGGATGTTAGGGTGGTTATTTTGGTTGGCTTAATGTACGGTTTGTTAGCGTTATTTTGTCTGGTGCAAGCTCTGAACGCTAAACCGCTATTATCATTTTAATAAATCTTTTATCGATACTCCTTCAGGTAAAATATCCTGTTATCATTAGAGAATTATAAAAATTAAATACTACTTCGTAATTATGGATAAACTGTCGTAACTTGTATTTATAATAGTTAAGTATGTCATTTAAGCCAAAATTCATTCCATTAAATACGTTTCCCGATGTTGAAAGCAAAGGCATTATTATTGAAAAATCGTCTGTTGAAGATCTTCAATTAGAAAGAATAAGAAAAGCTCACAGGGATAACTACCATTTATTCTTTATTTTGGAACAGGGAAGCGGAATATTTGAAGTAGACTTCAAACAGTATACAATCATATCACCATCTGTCATCTACATTCAGCCATATCAGGTACATCGTGGCATTTCTTTTCGGGACGGGTATTTTACTGTAGTTCTTATCAGCGATGAAAACCTTAACGCTGAATACCTTGATCTGTTAAAGAAAATGGCTCCTGCAGATCCTCTGATGTTGGAAACTAAGCTCTTTGATGTTGTAACAGATGCAATAGCAGTTTGTATAAAAATGAAGGATTCTGAAAGAAAATTATACCATTCTATATTGAAAAATAGTTGCAACGCTCTGATAGGATTGATCATCTCTGAGTTTTTAAAAAATTCTGTTTCGACAGATCCACAGACCCGTTCTGAACTTATTATAAGTAACTTTAAATTTTTATTGGACGAGAAATTTGCTACAGAAAAAAATCCCAAGTACTACGCTGAAAGGTTGAATATTTCTACAGCCTATTTAAATGAATGCGCTAAAAAGGTTACCGGTAATACAGTTTCCTATCATATTCAAGAAAGAATAATGTTGGAAGCAAAACGTCTTTTGTTTCATTCTTCAAAGTCGGTCAAAGAAATTGCACACGAGCTGGGATATGAAGATTATTCGTATTTCTCACGCCTATTTAATAAATTAACGAGAATGACTGCTTTAACGTTCAGAAAAAAAAGCTTCGAATAGTCCTATACTTACATCTTCCAATCCATTTTAGCGCTTTGTATTTCTTAGTTTATTTGTATCACTAAATTAAAGATATGCCAACAGCACCCAAATGGCTCAACGATGCCCTCGAAAAAATAGCACCATCATTTTTACGAACAGTAAAAGTAGAAAATTATGTTTATCTCAACCCTTATTTAAAGAAGATTCGTTTAAGAGGGGATTTCACAACTTTGAATTTTAATCCGGGATTTACAATTTCACTTCGGGTAACTCCTAATGATCTACGCCACTATACTGTTTCTTGTGCAGACCATTCAAAGAAAGCCATTGAATTTGTAGCTTACCTGCACGGTAATTCAGTCGGAACAGATTTTATACGCGATCTTCAACCTGATGATCAAAAAATAAAGTTAGCGGTCTTGGGAAGTGATAAACAGTACGACCCAACTGTAAAAAAGCAACTGATCTTTGGGGATGAAACCTCATTAAGTTTGATGCTCAGCTTTTTACCCTTTCTTAAAAGGAATGATCATCAATTCATCTTTTATATAGAACTAGAAGAAGAAAACAAGATAATTCCTGAACTAATTGGTTTATTTAACTATAAAATTTTTTCAAAAAAGGAGGTGTTTAATAGTGTAGAAAGTATACAGCAATTGCCCTTGCTAAGTAATCAAGAATGGTCGGATGCCAATATAATACTGACAGGAAATGTCAATTCTATCCGGAACTTCAGAAAAGCTTTGAAAGTAAATGATCATAAGGGTAAAATCTATGTAAAGGGATACTGGCTTGAAGGCAAAAAAGGATTATAATTTAAGATGCTATGAAGTTCCTGTTAATAAAAGATTGTAATAAGCATAAACAGAATATTATTGATTCAATATCGGAATTCTTATGGGATTCAGGTCATGAAGTAGTGAAGATACATTCTAATTGCAATATTGAAAAAAGAGAAGATTCTGATGATCACGATTATATTATAAAAATAGCAGATATTCCCGGTACTCAACAACCTGATCAGATATCGAGTGATATAGAACAATATACATTTGCACTGATGGTCAAAGCAAACAAAATATAAGCTCCTTCATTCCAGAGACAATTTGCACATAAGCTTTCATTTTTTAATTGAATGATCTCCGAAACTCCATTGGCGAAACCTTAGTTTTCGACTTAAAAAGTTTGCTGAAGGACTGAGGATGTTCAAATCCCAGATCGTATGCGATCTCACTCACTGAAAGATCAGTGGTAGATAATTTCTCTTTCGCTTTTTCGATCATTTTTTGGTGTATATGTTCCTGAACATTCTTACCGGTGATCTGTTTCAGCATACTGCTCAAATAATCGGATGAGACATTCATGGCATCAGCAACGTTCTTTACCGTGAGAAGACCACCTTCCGGCTGTTCATCAAATGAGAAATGTGAATTCAAAAAATTCTCAACTTTCGTCAGCATTTGATGGCTGCTGATCTTTCTGGTAATAAACTGGCGGTTGTAATACCTATCGCAGTATTTGAGCAGGAGTTCTATCTGAGCGATGATCAGATCCTGGGTGAATTTATCAATATTGGTATGGTATTCCTGTCTGATGCTCTCAAGAATGCCGACAATGATATTTTCTTCTTTATCAGAAAGGAACAGCGCCTCATTAATAGAATAATCAAAAAATGTATAACTTTTAATGTTTTTTGCCAATGGTGAATTCCATAAAAAATCCGGGTGTATCTGTAAAAGATAACCAGAGCCATTATGCAATGTATCTGGTTCTTTCTCAAGTCGCAAAACCTGGCCGGGTGCGATAAAAGACATCAGTCCTTCATCAAAATCATACATCTGCTGCCCATAGTGAAGCTTTGCTCCGATGTCACGTTTTAAGGCAATAGAATAAAAATCCATCACAATATTCACCGCTTTTTCATCCTCTGGAAATTGTACCAAAGCATAATCAACAAGGCTAATTAAAGGATGTTCGGGCTTGGGAAGGCCTCTGAAGCGATGATACTCTGTGATAGATCTTATCCTATTTATTTCCATAAATACAAATTTAAATTTTTGGTCACGAATTACAGGCTCATTCTTCTAAAAGATTATTAGATTAAATTCCTTCGAAATTCTAGTGGTCTGTTGCAGATGCTCTGCTTTTCATTAGCAGTCCAAACCAATCTTCTAAGTGCCACGTATGCGTAAGCTTGCCATCTTTTAAATAATGAAATTCGTGCAGGGCTATTGATACTTTTTTATGCGTTGGCGGGATTCCCATAATTTCGTTAACATGAGTAAATTCCATAGAAGCTCTCACCGCCGCGCGCTCATGCGTCCCGAAAATATCATGGATGACAATCTCAATATCTGCACAAATTATAAAAAGATACTTCATGATCTCCTGCAGACCTTTAGGACCATCCTCCTGTCCAGGCGCCAGAGGAATATCTTTCCAGTCAGGCATACAGATCTCATCCAGTATTTCCGGCTGTTTCATTTTAAATGCGCCGTAAAATTTTGTTATGGTCTCTATTTCTTTTTGAGTTAAGGCTTTCACCATTAAGTCATTGATTTCATTTTCCATTATGCAGTTGTTTAAATTATTTTCATCTGAATTATTATAGATCTTATTCTGTTACTTACTTCAGATCTAAAGATTAGAACCTCCAGAGATCTCGATACGCTGTGCATTGATCCAGCCTGCCGCATCGCTGCATAAAAATGCTACCACACCTCCGATATCTTCAGGAAGTCCCACTCTTCCGAGAGCCGTTTGCGATGCCAGATATTGATTCATCTCTGCATTATCACGAACTGCGCCTCCCATTATATCTGTTTCAATTGCGCCGGGAGCTACAACATTGACTCTGATATTTCTTTTTCCCAATTCTTTTGCCTGATATTTTGTCAACACTTCCATTGCGCCCTTTAATGCTGCATAAGCTGCAAAACCCGGTGTGGCGAAACGAGTAAGACCGGAAGACACATTGACAATACCACCGAAAGAATTGATTTGAGGCAACAGCTTTTGGGTGAGGAAAAATGGCCCTCTCAGGTGTACATTTTCCATTTCCGTGAACTGATCTTCAGTAAGATCTTCAAATTCTGCATAATGGATAAATCCGGCGTTGTTGACTAGAAAATCAAATCTGTCCGTATTTAATTGAGACTGCAATTCTGATGTTAAAGTTTTTGTAAATTCATCGAAACTGGAAGAATCTGAAACATCAAGTTTCAATGCTATTGCCTTTTGTCCCAGTTCTTCAATTTGTTTGACAACTACTTCGGCGGCTTCTCTTTGACTGTTGTAAGTAAAAACGATATCCAAGCCATTTTTAGCAAGACTTAATGCCATATTTTTTCCTAGACCACGGCTTCCTCCTGTAACGACTGCAATTTTGTTTTGAGATGACATACTTCTGTTTTTTAATTATTAATGTGAAGCAAAGGTATGTCGACAATGGAACGAGGATGTAGCCATATCCTATCTGTTTGTAGCCATAAACAGAAATTGATGTGATTACACTTTAGTCCTAGGTATTTCATCAATAAAAAGTAAATGTAGTAACTTCGAATAAAAATCATGAAAGTGTACCTATGTCACAATAGTTCGTCAGTCAAAATTAAATGGAATCTTCCATTTCTTCCGCGAATTGGTGAAACTCTGTCTGTGTCCGGACTTATTTCGGAAAATCAAAATAATGAGCTTTGCAGGAATAGAGATTATTTTACCGTTACACATATCGCATGGTTTCCATCACGGCGGGAAAACCAGTCATTCGTTGAAATAATTTTGGAGTAGCATGTTATAAAAGCTTCGTGACAAAAGGTTTTACGATGTGTCTTATTCATCTGCTGGCCGGAAGTGATGTATTGGATCTATTTCGAATTTGATCATCAAGATGAATTATGGGCTATTATTTCTTTGACAATCCTTTTTTCAATATTGATCCGTGGCCTAACTGCCACGCATGTCATGGAATATCTTAAAAAATAGAATAGCATCAATTACTAGGACTGCTGAAGAAAAAGGCCTGATATTGTCGGGGGCTAACGGCAATCTATTAAATTATTTTTTATTTGTGTTTTCCGTATTTGTTCCCTGTGCTGGAATTTTTGTAAGTTCCTCCTTTATGAAAACTGCCTTTTCCACTTTTATAAGTACCGCTATGGCTGGAAGAATGTTTACTGCCGGAATACCGCTTCTGTGCATTTAAAGATTGAAAAGATATAAACAGCAACAATGCTGTAAGTAATGAGATTAATTTTTTCATGATCATAACGTATTTTATAGGTTAAATGTCGATCTTTCATATCTGTCAAATGTAAATTGAGCAGAGTATTGCAAATCAGCGAGTAAGATAATCTTCTTCTCCTTTCACACCGCTGATTCAACTCATTTTTTTACTGAATAAAAGGTTATAGTTTGTTCACATTTGAAATTTACCTTTGTTAGCTTATGCAAATGTATCTAATGACCATTGACTAAAATTAGGGTTTCCCGTAATTTATTTTAATAAATAAGTTGCAAGACAACAATTCTTTAAGCATCATTTAAAATTTATTACTTCTTTTGACTATTGCCACGTCCTTGCTTTTCAGTTATCCTTATTATCCATCAAATTTTCTGTTAAAATTTTAGCTTCACTAATTTGAGAGTTTAAAATTAACTTTCATAATATATTCAGAGTCTACTGGTTTGCTTTTTGATAAAGCAGGCGTCCATTCTGGCATTTTCTTGATGATCCTTTCTACTTCCTCTTCACAACCATAGCCCAGCTTTCTGATGAATTCTTTCAATTTTGCAGTTCCGTCCTTTTTTATGGTAAGCCTTGCCAACAGAAGACCTTGGACATTATGACTGACCGCATCCTTTGGATATCGAAGATTCCTGGAAACAAATATGTTCATCGCTTTTTGACCACCGGGATAAACTGGCTCCACATCAGGTATTATCTTATAGTCATGATTGCTTGGATCAGTGTAAATAATGGTCGGTTCATTAATAACTGTATCTTCTTTTGACATATTAACTCTCACATTTTGCGAGAGAAGAGAAGAGGTGCCGAATATTATAGATCCAATTGTGAAAATTATTTTTTTGATCATATTTAATATATTTATTTTTAACTAAACCTTGTTAACTAATGATGATCAATTCAGAAATTTTTAATTTCAGACGATCAATTTCTTGTATTACTGTCAATCTCGTGGGATCCTATTTTTACGAACTATATTTTTTAACAATTACCTTTAATACTATATCTCAATGCAGTTATTGCTAATGAAGAATATATATTGAACGATCTACCTATTGAGGACGCACCAGAATAATTTCATCCTTGTCAAGCCCCTCTCTTATAAATAGCTCAGGAGTATCTTCTTCCCTTATTCCTTCAAGCATCAATGCTGATCGAGCTTGCTGAAATGCCTGACCTACGGATAACCCAAAACCAATTGCGGAATAGAATTGAGATGAGAATACTCTTGCTGCATCGTCACCTATCGTATTATTCATACCTATTGCGGCTTCGACAGATTCTGATATAGCCTTAGCCTGATTGTATGAAAAGCATGTATTGAAAAATACCAGTCGTATACTATCAGAAGAAGTTGTCATTGCCTGTACGATAGCTTCTTTACTAACCAGTCTGGTTGTTCCGTTGTTGGTCTGGAACACTATTTCGTCATTATCTGAACCGTGTCCGCTAAAATGAACAATGGTGGGACTAAATTCGTTGATCGCATGCAGAAGGTCTATGGTCTGTAAAGCCCAGCAAGACTCAAACTTTACAGAGTTTCGATGCTTCGATTTTTGAATCATACCGAATATAGATCTTGCCTCTTCATCCAGTTTAAGCTGGATCTGATCTATAGGATTTGACGCCAGAAATAGGACTGTGATTTTTTGCGGGATGTTTTTTAGTTCCTGCAGATTATGTTGAGTTTCCATATGCAGTCGGTTGTGAAGGGTTAATGTGTTGGCAATTGATTTTATATTTCTTTCCTGCTCTTTATTTACTTTTGTTTCAGCAATAATTCTCTTTTTATCGATAGACGATTGTTCTTTATCGATCTTGATCTGGAGGTCTGAAATTTCTTTTTCTTTCTTGGCAATTTTAGTTTCCAGATCTGCTATCTTCTTGTTGATGATAGCCAGGTCATTATTGGATTTTTCGACGTCCTTTAATTTGGACTTGATCGTGTTGGCGTTCTTTGTTCGATTGATCGCATCACGGGCAGAATTGATTTTTTTCGTACATACAGCGATCTTTAAATATTCCTTTGACCTGTCTAAAACTAATTTAGTATGGTCTTTCTGTTTGTTTATTTTTGAATTTCTGTATGTGTCGATCAACCCCATATTTGGTATTATTTTTAAAAAAGCTCTCAGATAAAGGTATCAATAATATACGACAGATAAAAGTGAACTGTGGTGATCATATATTATGTCATGAATTTAAAAATTTGTCTGACAAAGCTGCCGCATGAAAGCCGGAAAATTGTAAAAGCTTCTCGTATCGGTTTATCAATGATATCACAAATATTATAATTTTGCAATGGTAATGACCGTCTTCATTTTCACTAAAATGTTATTGTACTTAGCTTTATAGTTTTTCTGACAGTAATTTTTGATCAAATATCAGACATCTGAATTTTCGAAATTTCTTCGTTCTATTGATCATTCCTTCAGAGATCATGGAGGAGCTGTTTGTAAATGCTCCTGCGATAAATTTAGTGAGTGCTATTAAGAGATTGGCTGCAAGTGCACTATAAATTGACTTATGATTGTTGGCCATTTATAATAGAGATAGGTCTAAGATTATTTTAATAGTTCGGCTTGTTTACAAATCATTTTACAATTTACTTTTCAGTTTTGAACTTCATTCCGGAAATAATACGCTGTCTATGGATAAATCCCCAGTCTGCTATTGTGTTCGTAAGTTGTTCCAGTGATTTTCCATAATCGGTAATCTGGTATTCTACTGCAACAGGTGCCGTGTTCAGGACATGACGATTGATCAATTCATTGATCTCAAGATCCTTCAGTTCACGGCTGAGCATCTTTCCGGAAATATCTTTCACCTCTTTCAGCAATTCAGAATAGCGCATCGGCTTATAGCACAGACACGCAATGATGGACATTTTCCATTTTCCGTTTAAAATTTCCATTGTATCACTGATGGCCAATATTTTTTGGCTGCAATCCTTTACCAGATCAAATTCCTGTTCCATACCGTTCACTTGGTTACCCGTTTGTCACTATAACTTTTTGTCACTTAGTTACAAAGATACACATTGAAAATATAACTTTTCCCATTCAATTTATAAATAACAAAATGGAATTAATCAAAAACTTGAAATGGCGTTATGCTGTCAAGAAATACTCAAATGAGCAAGTAAGTGAAGATAAGGTCGATCAAATTGTTGACGCTATCAATCTTACCGCCTCTTCCTGCGGAATACAGCCTTACCGCCTGTTTGTCATTACCAACCCTGAAGTAAGGCAAAGGTTGGGAGAAGGGTCATTCAATACACAAATTCATGCTTCTTCTCATTTACTGGTCTTTGCCGGATTTAATGAAATCACCACTGATTACATCAGAGATTATGTTGAGATGATGGAACAGCAGCGAAATTTGGAAAACGGAGGGTTGAAGATACTGGAAGATACATTGATAGGTTATTTCTCAACCCACACCCCCGGACAAAATGTGATCTGGTCGGATAAACAAGCCTATATCGGTTTGGGAACCGCTTTGATTGCGGCTGCAGAACTTAAAGTGGACGCAACGCCAATGGAAGGCTTTGATCCGAAATTGTTTGACGAGGTTTTAGGTCTGTCCGAAAAGGGGCTTCACGCTTCAGTTATCTTATCATTGGGCTATCGTGATGCTGAGAATGATTATCTCGCATCAGCTCCAAAAGCTCGATTACCTATCAATGAATTTTCGACTAAAATAAATTGAGATTTTTAAAATGGGAAAAGATTTTAGTATTCTAAACCCTGAAAATTGTTAATCAAAAATAAAAGCCCCGACGTCGGGGCTTATTTGTACCGTTGATGATTGAAGGTATGGTATGATTATTCTAACAGAATATTAATTTCGGGGTAGCGTCAATTTCATCATAAGGTCAATTTGCTCTTCATTTCAGACAAATCGATATTTTGCATATTCTTTTTCGTACGATTTAACAAGATCAACATTTAGTATGATGTCATCGTCTTCTCTATTAATAAAATTGGTTCTAGTTTGTATTAGAAACTTAAAAACTTCAAAAATAGTAGGGTTAAGTTTAAGATAAGTAAAACGCTCATTATAGAAATAAATAGGTATTTTATAGCCTGTTTCTGTTTTATAGTCGCCAAAATTTTCTTCTAAAGAGTCATAGAAATCTGAAAGATAACTTCTTACTGATCCATATAAATAAAAGAATAGTACATTGTCAAATTCTACGTGAAATTTTACTTTATCGTCTTGTAGCTCCATTGCCATAGAATTGTAAAAATCACTATCTGTCGACTCGCTGAAAAAGAAGGAGAATGGTCTTCTAAAAGTATTAAAGATAGGATTGTCAAAATCTGTATCAAAAGATTCCACATTGTATATCTTTTGATAATTTTCGTAGTCCCATTGATACGAGGGAAATATAGGAAGTGTCTTATAAAAATAGAATTCGATTAAGATTGGGTTCATGTTATTGTTTTTTAGTTATAAATTTCTTTTACATGTAAAAATTTTGAAATCAGAATATAATTCGTTTTATTTTCTATAGTCTGTATCTGTTCTTTCTCTTTTCTAAAAATTCTTTCTTCTCTTCATTTTTCTTATAAATTTCAGCAGAAATCCTCTTGATTTCTTTCTCACTCAATTCCTTCTTAATGGTAAACGGATGAAATATATTGATGAACCCCGAGATTGTGATAAAAAAGATAACAGTCTGTGCCCATATATTATTGGCTATAAAGCTGATAAGATAATTACCTTCTGCATTATTGAAAATATAAAACACGTAGGAGAGGAAAAATGCAAGAGCAAATACGAAAATGGTATATTTTCTCTCAAATACTGTGACCTTAAATTTATAAAGTCTGTCGTTTATCGGATGCTTGTTCATTAAAAATCTTAATATAAAGAACTTGAATGAATTTACCTGAACCTCATCGTAAACTCCCTGATGCAAAAATTTCGTTATGATATTTGTTTCTTTGTCCACTAGCATTGGCCAGTTAATAAGAATAAATTTTTTATTGTCTTTTTTTCTAAAATCTAATGATGCTTGCCACCATATACCATCAATTAAGGTTTCGGAGGAATTATTGTATCGTCCCCAATCTTTCCAGAATTTATTATTATCATTCCGTTTGGTCTTTATTCTGTATTTTCCGACACTAATATTCACGGGCTCTGTAATTTTTGAAATGAATCATTATCATCAATCAAAAAAAATTGATAGGTAAATGTTAATGATTTTAAAACTATTAGAAAAAGGTTATTTATGCTTTTAGTATCTATTCAAGTATTTGAATTTTATACTTATCTCATCTATGTCAACTTACTTTTACCCTTGTAAGGTTTCAGCTAAATAAGATTATCTTATATGTGAACAGGTTATCAAGTGAAATTATTGGCAACCCATCCGTAATTTATAAGATGTGCCAAATTGTTCCGTTCTGTTGAGTCTTGAACTGTTCTTAAATATTTATTGCCAGCTGATCCAACGACATCTATGGTTGTACCCCAGTTCCATCTTTCTGTACTGTAATTCCATATAAGAGTTCTTGCAGAATTTACTGAGTTATCCAGAAGCTGAATTGCCTGCGCCTTTGTGTATTTAATAGCTTTTTGGAAATTGTTTTCTGTTATATTAACCGTATGGATAGCGTAATGTGTAATTACATTATTAGAATCTTTCCAAACACCTGATATTGCATAATTTGCCATAAATATTATAGTGTAAATTTATTTGATTTAATGAACATGGATTTTTGCTATACAAACAGAATGTACTCAATTTGCTATTTGCATTTGATGTTTTTAAGTTTCTATTACAACAGCATCTAATCTCGCATTTATTTCTTCCAACGAGGGATTAGTACTTTCAATCCAATCAGTGATTGTTTTCATTTCATTGGTAGTTGTGTTGGCCGTACTGGTTGTTATGATCTTTTCTTTCCCATTTTTAATTATTGTTGTGTTCCATCTTGGACCACCTGCATATACAGCGGCATACATGATTTTTGCTTTGGTGTTGGAAGTACCTCCCGTTAAGCAGGCATGGTAAAACATTAAGTGAACATCCTCCCATCTCTCCACTTTTTTATCACAATAATAATCGTGAACAACAGAGGCATTTCTGTATTTTCCTTCATAAGGGCCTCCAACAATGGTCCAAAATGCTTGCGGAATTGATGCACCGTCTACAACAGTATTTTTGGGAACTTTCCATAGTCTTCCATCAGGATCTATATAACTAAATTCGTGTTTTAGTTTCATAGATCTTCCATCATTGAGCCATTGAACAGTAACGTCACCGATAAATTTATCTTTTGTTTGCTGGCTGCTTAAAACCAATGGGAAAAATAGCAATAGTAAAATTAGTTTCATGATTGGTTAGTTTTAACCAAAGTTAGTATTTTTTGTGAATGATTGTATGTAAAGTTTTAAAAATTAGTAATTTAGGTGTTTGTGGTCTGTCAAGTCTGTGTCTACTTCGTTTATTTGGTGATGAAGTATTTAGATTAGTTTATTCTATTTTAAACGTACATCCCATACTAATAGCTTTGTTTCTTTTTTTATATAAGTTGCAGTAAGAGTTTCATTATAAACTAATCTGCTTTCAATACTTCTGTTAAGCGGTCGAAAAACATTGAGAAATCTTTTATCAAACTTATTGGTTCTCTGTTGGAGCTGATGATCTATAATATCATTTGTTATAAGATAGTCTGCAGGAAATCTGTTTACGATTCCGCTTCTGATTTGATGACCGAGCATTTTGCTGTCTGCAACACATATAAATAATCCCTTTGTGCTATTAAAGTAAGATTCTAAAGATACGCGCACCATATCATTTAAAAGTTTTACAAGACGCGCAGTTTTATCAATAGTTCCATTTTCATTACTGTTTTGGCGAAACAGGCCGAATTCAACAGATAATTGCAGATCTTTTTCGTCAACTACTAAATCAATCAATGGTTTTTCATTTCTAAAAGATATTTTTTCTTTTGCAGGAATAAAACATTGGTGATTAATAGGAACTTCAATTTGAATTTGAGAAGCCCTAAGAGTATAGATTTCCATTAGACTTACAAAAAAATCATATCGTATTGAGTCTTCGCCAATTGCTAATAAAGGCATTCGATCCAATCTTTCCTCTAATAATTTTTTATAATTATGAAATAGATTCTGCATTAAGTATCATTTGTTAAAGAATTAATTTTCACAAACAAGTTTTGTAATATTCGAGCAATTCCATTTCTTGGGAAAAGATAAAACGATCGGAGTTTTTGAATATAAATGAGTTCAGGTCGCCTACCTCCTTTTCGTCAGGTTTTTTTAAAATATATGTTTCTTTTCGTTTATCATCATAATCAATAATTACTGCTAAACGTGGGTTTATTGGATAATACAACTTGAAATTTATTACATTATTATTGATATCCTTTATGTCTTTTTCTAAATTCATCAAGGGTTGATCAGACGTGATAAATTCTTTCGATGTAAGATTTTCAAGGATGGTGAATGTCAGGTCTTTGTGAAAAGTTAATGAATGTGCAAGAGCCGTCGCGTAGATAAAGGAAAAAGGTTGAACATATTTAGCAGAGAGTAAGGGGTTAGCGTTTATCACATTTTCTACAGATGTATGCATTTTCTTTGTCCTTAAATATTGAAACGCAATAAAAATCATAGTTAAGAATAATTCCTGCTGATCGTCTAGGAATTTTAAATCTTCCAATGATTTAACTGCAATTATTTTCTTACCAAATGATTCTAATAAAGTATGTATATTTTCAATTCCATTATATCTGATGGCATCAAGTTTAGATTTTAATTCTAAATTATTGTTAGCATTTAATTTTAAATTCTCTTCAACTGATTTTTTAAGTTTTGAATATGATGTGAAGGATTTATAAATTTCTAAATTCATTTCTAAGGTCGCTTCATTACTCCAGGATTTTACCAGCTCAAATAAAATTATTTCTTCTTCTTCAGTAAATTCTTCAAGTTGATAGAAGAATTTTTCTTGTGCTACATTAACTAAATTGACTTCAGTCAATATCTTTTTTTCCTGTAATAGGAGAGAGTTTATCTTCTCATCGGTTGACCAGTTTCTTAAATATTCTCTCCATATGTAATGGTGTCTTTTTTTGATTTCAGTCATAAAGTACTTTTTGCTGTTGAGGTTTTGTTTAATAAACTCAATCTCCTTACTAATTTATTTTGGTTATGTTCTTATCCCTATCATTACTGTATCTTGATAGTTAAATAAGAACATACATTTTGAGAATAGTCATAATTACTCTTCGATAATTATTGTAATATTGTTCCCAAACTTCTCATAAATCCTTTCGTTACTTACTGTATTAGGAAATGCCATTGCCAAAAGAGATTTGGGTCTGGATAGGGCAACATAAATTAATCGCTTGGTTTCATTCGGAAACAAGTTGCCATGATTTTCAATATCATCAAAAAGTATATTGTCTTTATGTTTTCTCTCATTAAAGAAAATAAGAATAGAATCTAAACTTCTACCCTTTACTTGGTGAATTGTTGTTATTGGAATATTGGAATGCGAATAAGATTTTTTAAAGTGGACATTGACCGAGTCATTTAATGTTTCTTTATCAAAATAGGTGGATTTTCTGTTTCTTAGCTTAAAATCCAAATCATAATCTAGGTCTAGTTTAACTTTGAGAAAAATTTGGGTATTATTTGACCAATTTGATATTGATTGTTCAAAATCTGGCATATCATTTAAAATCGATATAAGTAATGAATTAAACTGGTGATCTTCTTTTTTTTCTCTTTCAGTTTCCTTCAGTTTATGATAATCTAAATTTGGGTTCATTAATTGTATGCAAATTCTTCTAATTTCATTAATTGAATTTTTGATATCTCCCCCTAAAAATAGATTTTTAGCAATTATGATTTCTTTCGGGATCTCGGAGCTCCAAGGCTTCTGTTCTAATTTTTTGCCAAGCAACATGTTTTTTAATGAATTCCCTCTAACCACAACGTTATTATGTAAAAAAGAATTTTCTTTACATAGATTTTCATAATGGTTTATTATAAACTGAGAATTTGTTTCAGTGTATTTATAGACAATGATTGAATTATCTTTTTCCGGACAATTTAAACTGTTTATTTTACTGTCATCGGATTTTCTTAGTAATGAGAATATATCAATTATACTTTGCGGAGACCTTCTATTGTCGGTTAAATCAAAAGATTGCCATTCGGAATCATCATTATACTTTTTTAAAAATTCAGCAGGAGTAGCATCTCTCCATTCATATAAACTTTGATAAGGGTCTCCAATTAGTTCTATGTTTTTCAAACCATGTTTGGTAAGTTCTTCGAAAATAGCGTGTTGCATCAATGAATTGTCCTGTGCTTCATCAATTATTATATATGGAAATCTAAGACTTAACCATTCACATATCTTAGGATTCTTTCGGAGCAAGTATAGGGCAATATATGCAGAGTCCGAAGTGGAAATCAATCCTTTAATAAATTGATTCTCCTTAATAAATTTACAATAATTATTAAAAACTGCTTTGTCAACTTTATCAGCCAAAGGTTGGTTGCCATTAATACTAAAAGTATTGTTAGGCTCTATTCTGATTTCGCTTGGTGGATATAAATGGTAAATACTCCTATTGTTTTTTGCTTTGTATTCCGGGTTGTTAAGCGGTCTTTTTAATCCATCTTGCCACTTGTCATTCTTATCAAGATATCTTGTTTTCCACATGTCATCTAAAATATTAGTATGATCAAGGATTTTAGGACGGCTAAAATCTCTATTTAACAAATTGTAAAATGGTAATGTGATAAATTTATTGATAAAACTGTCAATTGTAGAAATGTGGCTTGGAAAATGAAGAACTTTTCCGCTTAGCTTTTTATAAGCTTCATTCAGTTCATCTTTTGCTGAATTCGTAAAAGATAAACAAGCGATTCCTGAATATAATCCTATTTCATTGAGTTCTTGAAGTTCAATTATTTTTTTTGCTATCGTGGTTGTCTTTCCACTTCCAGGACAGGCATTTAAGATAACTTTGCCCCTGGCTGATAGATAGGTTGATCGTTCCTCGTTTAAATCGTACATTATAATCCTTGTTTTAAATGATTTAAGCCATTAATTATATAGGGAGGAACTTTGAATGTTATTTTTGCCGCAGTTAAATTTTCGAGCAAATAGATTGAAAAATCTTGTGCGAATTCTGCTTTGGAGGGGATTATCTTCCATAGCAAGATTGCTACTTTTCTAATTTCCTCGTCAGTCATAATGTCATTTTCAAAAGTATCAGTATAGGTACTGACAATGTCAATTTTATCTTTATAGTTTTGAATTAAGTAATCAACTAAAAAGTTGTCTTTAAATTTTGTTCTGTCGGGATTGATGTTGTGAAGAGCAATTTCATATTCCAGTGTTTTAAATGAGGCAAATATCTTTATGTTGTCAGCATTATTTTTAACAGAATCAAGATTTCTTATTCTTGCGACTGAAGTTCCTTTTTGGATTTCTTGATCTAACTGATTTAATATAGATATGTCACCGGTTAATTTAGAAAAGCTATAATCAGCATTTTTAGAGTTTGTATATCTGTCATCGTCAGTCAAGATGGTTATAGGTTTATTAATACGGGTTGTTGCGTTTTTGTTATTGAAGAGATATAAAAATGGATAAAAAGAGGTTCCTTTTACATTTACAATTTCAGTTCTATAATCTTCTAAGAAGTAGTCTTGCAATTGTGTAAATGCAGAAATCAGTAACTCCTCTGAAATACCTTCAACAAATAATATAGATTTTGCAAACAATAGTTGTGATTTTGTAACATCAATATATCTTTGTATTTTTTTTAAACGATTGTCATAATCTGAATCTTGGAGGACAGAGCCTTTGGTTGTGTCTTCAATGATATTTTCCGCTGTCCTATTTTTAAAGTGAAAATCCAGTTTACTCGCTTTGCCATCATCTAATAAAATTAGATTCTTTAGAGGAACTTTTGAAGTTAAGGTAGGAGAATGACTAGTTATAAACAATTGGCTATTTTCAGAAGCATTTGCATTAGTAAGAAAATTATAAAGACTCAATTGTAACTGGGGATGAAGATGTGCTTCAGGCTCTTCTATTAGTAGTGCAAAGTGCGGAAGACCATTGTCTTTTATCTGTTCTTTTACATCTCCAAGTACAACAGCAATGTAAATAAGGTTGTTAAATCCTAAACTATTTTGCCACAAATGAAAGCCTTCATCAGTTAATGATTCTCTGTTATGAGGCAAATAAGGTTTAATAGCATTTACTATATATTCTGTCTTAGCTTCTTCGATTCTAAGTCCAATTTTATTATCAACAAATTTTTTAAATATACCCTCTAAGTTTGTATTGACGCCTTCTCTGGTGTTTTTTACTTCATCTCTATCAAGCAAACTTGAATTAGCATCCTTTATGATTTTTTCTATCTCAGCTTCAGACTCTTCTCTTCTTACAAATCTTCTAATAACTCTTCCTAAAATATTGTTTCGTGTGCTTAATAAATCTCGAGTACTATCTCTCAGTGCTCCTAAATAGTAATGTTGAAATAATTCAAATGTTTTAAAATCTGCTTTTTGTCCATCTATATTGCCAGTATTATAAGAATAATTCGGATACTTTCCTCCTTTGTCTTCATAACTTATTGACACCTTTGCATAGTCATCATCCGAATTATTAGGATCCATAACCATATATTCATAGAAAGCTCCCTTCTGTATTGTGGATAATCCTTTGAAGATATAGGTTATTGTTATTAGAGATGACTTTTGTAATATACCTCCAATTTGTTTATGATGAAAATCATCAAATGAAACGGAAATTTCTCTGATAGGTTCTCCGATGTTATATAGCAATCTGATAGCGTCAATTAATGCCGATTTGCTGCTACCGTTTTCACCAATTATTATATTTATTTTTGGATCAAATTCAGTTTCAAGCGCTTCAATTCCTTTGTAATTTTCAATTTTTATATTAGAGAGATACATATATGGTAGTTAGTTTATGCCAAATGTATTAAACTTTTACCGTTAAATTTTGAGGATTTCCGTAAATTTCTACATATTTTATTTCATTTTTGTAATCTGTCTTTAATGTCAGATTTCATTCTATAGAATAACTCCAACAATGATTTGTTTTTTTTACTTATGCAAATCGTAGAAATGCATTATTAGTTCAAAAAAAATTATAGGATTATATAAAAGTTCTTTCAAAAGGTTTCTATAATTTTCCATATACTACTGGATTTTTCGGAAAGGAGAATTTCAACTATCTCTCTCAAGGTATCTTTTTTCACTTATTGAATCTATCATAAGCAGATCATATTTCAACTTCTATCATTCCATATGAGGCTACCTGATTTTCTATAGCAAATATATTCCGTGGTCACTGCGGAAAAAAATCTTTTTGGGTATCCGGGATCGGAGATCCCAGAACCTCCGCAAAAAGATTTCAGGCTTTCATCAATGTTCTTTCTTATTGTCTTCAAGGAATTGATTGCAATATTGACTAATTTCAATTCAAAGTGATCAGGTAATTTCGGTTTATTAACCACCCTTAATTTTGATAAAAACTCTTGTTTTTCATGTGTCAATTAGTATTCAAATATAATAAATAAATTACTCCCTGTTAACTCCTCTCTTTTTTCTCATAGATTCCCACTGTAGTTCTAACCGGTGAGACTGATGGATAAGTCTGTCCAAAATAGCATCAGCAATTTGCTGTTGTGTTTTTGTGTTAGACATTCCCACTTATGTGTTAAGTATAATTTTTTAATCAGCCTACTTTTGTATTAATAAAATTGATATTCTAAAAAGTTCAACAAACATTGACAAAATCATTAATCCATACCTGTTAAAAAGTATTTGGCCGATCGTGAAGGCTGTGGCTAAAGAACCTTTTATTAAAAAAATAGATGGAAAGGATTTTTTTTCAACCCAAATGCTTCAAACATTGACCAGGCGAATCAATAATCTAACACCGCATTCTCAACGACAGTGGGGAACAATGCAGCCAGCGCAAATGCTGTATCACCTCAATTTGGCGACCGGAAGTGCAATAGGTTTTTTTGATTTGCCCAATGAAAGTTACTTTTTATCAAGAACGGTTTTCAAATGGCTTATAGTCGATTTTCTTTCAGAACAACCCAGAGGATTGCTAATACCATTAAATTTTAAAATAGCTGCTTCAGAACATTTTGATTTTAAGCATGAGAAAGAACTGCTGTTGGAAATTCTGGAAATAGCATCTGATGGTGGATATGTAAAAGACTGGGGACCGCATCCATATTTTGGAATCATGAACAAAAACGAATGGGGAAGACTCCTCACCATGCATATAGGCTATCATTTAAAACAATTTAATGTCTAAAAAAATATAAAAATAATATGGAAATCAAAGGAAAGACAATATTGATCACAGGGGGTACTGCGGGAATAGGCCTGGAAGCAGCAAAGCAGTTTCTTGCTAATGGCGCAAAGGTGATCATTACCGGCAGGAATCAGGATAAACTGGACGCTGTAAAAAGATCATATCCTGAACTTACAACCATTAAGAGCGATGCTTCCAAGGAGGGTGATGCTCAACAGCTTTATGACCAAGTGGAAAAGACAGGTGGAATTGATATTTTATACAATAATGCCGGTATAATGGGCGCTCCACTGAATTTAGGGGTTTCGAACTCGAAACATTTTGAAGTGGCAGCCAATGAGATGGATACCAATTATCTGGGCGTAATCCGTATGAATGACCTGTTTATGGGGATGCTGAATACCAGAAAAGAGGCTGCTATCATCAATACATCATCGCTATTAAGCTATGTCCCATTGAATCTGGCCCCCACATACTGTGCTTCTAAAGCTGCAGTGCGCTTTTACACGGTATCGCTCAGGAATCATCTTCAGATCATCAATAGTAAAGTAAAAGTCTTTGAATTGGTACCTCCAGTTGTAGCTACCGATATGACGGACGGGATAGAACAAAATGCGATCTCCCCAGAGCAGCTGGTGAAAGCCCTGATTGCCGGTGTAAGAAGAGATAAATATACCATCCGTGTAGGCCTTGCCAAAATACTGTACATCTTTAGCCGTCTTTCACCCTGGATGACTTTCAAGATCCTGAACCCAAAACAGAACGCTAAACATCTGCAAAAAACACCCAACCTATAATAAAATGGCAACTACTTTCACATCGGAAACAGAAGATATCAATGTTATCCTTTTAAATCAGCGAAATGCATTCATTCGTAACGGTTCACCGACATTAGCGCAGCGGCGTAGCGACCTCAAAAAATTAAAAGAGGCATTGATCGCCAGCAGAATACAGATCGAAGATGCCATAAGCTTGGACTTCGGGCACCGGTCCCGCCACGAAACAGACGTGGCAGAGCTAATTGGTGTGGTTGAGGGGATACGATATCTGAACCGGAACCTTCGAAAATTTATGCGTCCGACCCAACGCCATGTAGGATTGCATATGAGACTGGGCAAGGCCTGGGTGGAATACCAGCCGCTGGGGGTGGTTGGGGTGATCTCCCCGTGGAATTATCCGATCAATCTTGCATTGATGCCTGTAGTTACGGCTCTTGCTGCAGGCAACCGTGTCATGCTTAAACCATCAAAACTCACGCCTGCAACCAACAAGGTAATTGAAAAAATACTAGGCGATATTTTTCCTAGGGAACAGGTCGTGGTGGTCAATGGCGACGGAGCGGCATTTTCCAAATTGCCGTTTGACCATCTTGTCTTTACGGGCAGTACCGCAGTGGGACGTTCTGTAATGAAAGCGGCAAGTGATAATTTAGTACCGGTCACTTTGGAACTTGGAGGTAAATCTCCGGCCATTATTGCAAAAGGATATCCTTTGAATAGGGCAGTGCCTCGTATTGTTTTTGGTAAGCTGCTCAGCGCTGGGCAGACATGCATAGCGCCGGACTATGTACTGGTGCATGAGACTAAGCTTGACCATTTTATTGCTGCATATGATAATAGCGTGAAGGCGGCTTATCCTGAAGGCCCATCCGGAAAAGACTATACTTCTATTATCAATGAACAGCAATACTCCCAATTGAGAGATCTGCTTGAAGATGCCCGCAGCAAAGGGGCGAAAGTCATTGAAGTCGGCCATAGGCCAGCTGAGGCAGCCAAACGTCCGCACACTATACCACCGACAATTGTCCTGGGTGTTACTGATGAAATGCGGATTTCAAAAGAAGAGATTTTTGGTCCTATTTTACCTATAATTACGTATCTTTCCATTGAGCAGGCAATAGGCTATGTTAATGTCCGTCCAAGACCGCTGGCACTCTACTACTTTGGGCACGATAATGAAGAAAGGAGAAAAGTGCTGAGCAGAACAGTTTCGGGCAATGTCACGATTAATGGAACATTCTCTCATATCGCTCAGGATGACCTCCCGTTTGGCGGAGTTGGCGAAAGTGGCATGGGTGCCTATCATGGAGTCGAAGGCTTTCGTTCGCTAAGCCATGCCAAAGGGATATTCCAACAAGGCCGATGGAATGGGATGGATCTATTTCAGGCACCTTTCGGAAACCTTACAGATAGGGTCATTAATTTTTTTCTGCGTTAATTGCAAATAATAAAATAACAGTATGATAAAGCATTTCAAATCCATTCGTGAAATGGCGCTTGCCAATAATATGATGCCTCCGGAGCATCCTTTATTGGCGCTTGTGAGAGTTAATACCGATCTTGTGGTCAGCAACCCGGAGTTCACCTGCGACTTTTATATGATCGGTTTTAAAAAAGTTAAATCCGGCCATTTGCTGTATGGACGAACCAAATTTGACCATGAAACCGGATCTATGATCTTTCTCAAGCCCCGACAGGTGGTAGAGATGAAAAACCTGGAGTTTGAGGAGGATGGCTACATCCTGTTCTTCCACGAAGATTTTCTGGCGGGCCATCCATTGTACCAGGATATTCAGCGATATTCCTTTTTTGAGTATGAGACCAATGAAGCACTCCATCTTTCTCCAAAAGAAGAAAAGATCATCTGGAACGTATTTTTTACCATAGAACAAGAATACAATAACAATGAAGATGAATTCAGCAGGGAAATAATTATGTCGGCTATAAATTCGTTACTAAAATATTCAGAACGCTTTTATAAAAGACAGTTCCTGAACCGAAAAAAGATTTCGGGAAAAACAGTGACGGAGTTTAATAAAATTCTATACAATTATATCAATGACGGACTTCTTTCCGAAAATGGTTTGCCCTCTGTAAGTGATCTTGCTAAGAAATTAAACGTTTCTACACGGTATCTTACCGATCTGCTGAAGATGGAAACTGGTAAAACTACAATCGAACTGATTCATGCAGTGATCATCAATGAGGCAAAGAACAGGCTCAGAATAAAAGATAAAACAGTTTCTGAAATAGCCTATGATCTGGGTTTTGAGAATATGTCCTACTTTACGCGGTTGTTCAAGAAAGAAACAGGCGTAGTACCATCATCATACAAGAATCAATTTTTAAACTGATTGTTATCGAAAAATAGCTCTTTGTAAAAATGGGCAGGGTATTTTGATATAAAATATCCTGCCGATTATTTGCAAGAAAAAAAACAATTTGCGAATGATTTTAATTTATCAGATCGCAGCAACATACTTTACACATTAACTGGTTTCAATTATATTGAATATCTATAAGAATAGAATTCATGCAGAGAGGGCGAGATAGCGGAATAGATTATCGTCTTTGATAAACTATTAAACCGTAATACTTTCTAGTCCTTTTTCTACAGCAGTCTGTTCCATTCCGGGAATCGCGGTACCTTCAATTCGGAAAACACTGATATCCGTAAGCCCGATAGAGCCTAGCACAGTCTTCAAATAAGGTACTACAAAATCAAAACTTTGCATTGGTCCTTCCGAATAAATACCCCCGGACGACACTGCTAAATATACTTTTTTATTGATTACAAGGCCTTCCATACCTTTTTCTCCAAATGTAAATGTCATTCCCCGTCTCACAATATGGTCTATCCACGCTTTAAGAGTTGAGTGTATGGCGAAGTTGTACAATGGTGCTCCTATTACAATAATATCGGCATCAAAAACATCTTGGATCGCTTTGTCGGAATTTTCGAGTGCTGATCTGGTTTCAAGGTTGTGGTTTTCTGCAGGCGTAAAGAATCCTGCAATCTGAGATTCTTCTAGATGAGGAAATTTCAAGGCTGGCAGATTGGTCTCAGTAACCAAACTGTTTGGATTGTCTATTTTTATCTTCTCTATTATAGCTTTTCCAAGCTTAATACTTTGTGAAGCTTCGCCATTCGGACTTGAAATGATATGAAGAATTTTTTTCATGGAAAATTATATTAATGTTATCATGCAAAGATAAGGTATGCCAAGGGCTAAATTTGAAGGGTTACCCTAAGGTAAGCGGTTACCTCGGGGTAAGTGATTATCTTTGACAGATGGAAAATACAAGCGATATACATCTTGAAAACGATTTGCAGTGTGAATTTCAGCTTAACAATGTGCTAGATGCACTTTATGTACTCAATGGCAAATGGAAGATTGCCCTGATTGTTTTGCTCCTCGATTCACCTAAGCGCTTTAATGAAATTCAAGCTGAAATTAGCAATATATCTGCTAAAGTTCTTGCCAAAGAGCTAAAAGATCTTGAGCTGAACGGGTTTATAGTGCGGAATGTTTATCCAGTGCCGTCAGGCAATATTGTTTATGAGGCAACCGAATATAGTAAAACTCTGAAAAATTTAATTAAAGAATTATGTTCCTGGGGAGGACTTCACCGGGAACATATTAAAAAAAGTATGCGCAGATGATGTCTATCTAAGTTGTATCTTTTTACAACATCAGCAATTTTTAGAAAATTGTAATGACTGCGATTGATATGGAAGATCAGATATTATTCAATTTATAATACCATTTTTAGTACTTGGTAATCCGATTTCGGATTCCCGACGGTAAGGTTCTCTGAATGTTAGACTCATATCCTCCCGAAGACTCCTTTCTATTCTTAGAATGGAATTTTTAATAGTAAGATTTCAAATCTTTTCAGTATTCATTAAATAAAGGCTTTTAATCCGCAATGAATATCTTCTTCTTGGCAATATCAATGGTCAGAACTTTACCTAGCCAATCAATACTGGTTTTCCCTTCATAGATCAGTCCATCAATAAAAGCGATATCTAAGTTTTCCACCTTACGTAATTTATTGACTGTATTTAATTTTGAAATTTTACCGATATAATAATTGTTCTCTTTTTTGAAGTCGCTTTTTACAGGAACAGCTTTAAAATCTGCTTTGTTCAATTTCAAAGGTTCCATCAATTTTGAACTGAACCAAAATGAATTTTTTCCGGCACCACTGTCCAATAAGGTCTGGATCTTTAAATCGTCATTTAATTCGACATTCGTAAAAATATCGATTGCCTTCCCAGCATAATCTGCTATTTGGATATCAATACTTTTTTCGCCTTTTGTAGACTGGTTAAAAACAATTTTTTTGTTAATATAATCGATCGTAATCGGTGTATTTCTGAAAGGTTGCAATGAGATCATTCCATCAATATCTCCAAATTCCAGATCAACAATTGTATATTGCTGATCACTAAATTGTTTATTGTTGATCTCCATACTTTTCGCATCATAGAGGTCTACATTCAATTCTTCACCGGTTGCTCTGTGTCCCACAAAAAAATTATTGGTCTTTTCGTTTTTAATTTTATTGGAAAATTTTGTAAAAATAGCATTAAGACCCGCTCCTGTATCAAGAATGAATTTTCCCTCAACATTATTTATTTTTGCTTTGATGATGATGTGTCCGTTATCATTGACTTCAAACGGAATTTGTGCATTCGTTTTTAAAGAGAATAATAGAAATATTAAAAAAATGCTTGTCGTGAATATTGATCTTTTCATGGTTATTTTTTATAGATGATAAAGCTGCGGGTATGGTTTTGTATTAATTTATTTTATAAATAGTTAAAGTTTTGATTTTAGTCTTTTAATCATATCTTCTGCATTTTTATTCTGAGGATTTAGTTTCAGGGATTGTTCATAGTTTTTAATGGCAAGTTCGTTCTCTTCCAATTCTAAATATGTTTCTCCCAAGCTGTCATAGGCATTAGCACTTGACGGGTACAATAAAACATTTAATTTAAATAGTTCCAAAGCATCTTTCATCCTTTTCTGCGCGATCAATTTGTAACCCCAAATATTGATTTCATTTTCTGTCAATATAAAGTCCTTATTTTTAGATTTCAGTTTTTTAGCGGTCTCGATAGTATTTTTGTAACCTTTTTTGTCTAAAATAGTCTTCAGGGATTTTGCTGAAGAAGACATTCCAAAACCGTTGGCTTCTTTCATATCAGGAATGAATAAACCTGCGAGCTCGTCGATGAAAAAATCAGGAGATCCACCTGATAAGTTTGTCAAAATGATGATCGAAAGATCATCTTTTGGATAAACGAATATTGCTGATCTCCCTCCGCCAACGGGTGCTAATGCCGGATGTTCGGCTCTGTCGATCACCGGCCATCCTGCGGCATATCCATTAAGAAGTCTGCTGAATCCACCTGTTTTGCCATTGTTCAATAAGTCGGGTTTCCATAGTGCTTCCAAACTGGATTTTTGCTTTAGCAATTCCATGTTCTGCAATGCAATAACCCATTTTGCCAGTTCGGTTGCTGTGGAACTCATTCCTGCAGCAGTTTGTAGTGGGGCAGGGAAGGAGAAAAACATATTATTGAGTTTGCCTTTGGAAAATTGATAACTGCTGGCAGCATTTGGTACCAATTCCTTCGTTGCTCCGAAACCCGATCGGATGGTTTTTTCCATACCTACTTTTTCGAGTTGGCCTTTACTGATGAATTCCTGGAATGTCATTCCGCTCAGTTTATTAATGATCAGACCCAGCAAATAATAATTGGTCTGGTTATATCTGAATTCTTCACCAGCCTTAAAATCATTAGGCATTGCAATAACCTTTTTCAAAGCTGCATCGAAATTATCGGCAATCATAACAGATTCCTCTTCATCAACAAGGTCAGGAATTCCCGATGTATGAGACAACAATTGCTGAACTTTCACCGATTTCCAGGTTTCCGGAATATCGGTAAGATATTCTGAGATCGGAGAATTCAGTTTTAACTTTCTTTCTTCTACCAATTGCAGCACGGCGATACCTACAAATGCTTTGGTAATGGAATTGATGGTAAAAACAGATTTATTACTTACAGCGATAGAATCCTGAATATTCGCCAGTCCGTAATATCCTGTTTTTATGATTTTACCGTGTCTCACAATCGCCAATTCCAATCCCGGAATTTTACGTTTCTGCATTTGATTTTGGATAAATACATCAATGCTGTCTTTCTGAGAGAAAACTGAAATGGTGCAGAAAAATAATAAAGTTGCAGCTAATGACTTTTTCAAAATAGGGATCATATTATGTTGAGGTTATATAAGGTTATTGTTAAAAATTTAAAAATGACAAAGATAGAAAATGAAGGTGCAAAATTTTGATTCAATTATTTTAAATAATCATTAAGGCCTGTATTGATAAGCATAAGAGGATCTTATGAAGTATCCTTTTTAATTAATTTCTTTGTGGAAAGTTATACTTCTGGTCTTTCAGTATTGCTGTAATGGCATCTGATATTTCAAAAACTTTTCCGTTATAATTATTGTCAAGCAGAATAATGGTAAATTGTTCATCAATGTCTGAAACTAAGAGGGCTTCATAGTTTCCGGCTCTTCCATCATGTTGATGTATTCTCAATTTTTTATCATTAAATTTTGCCTGTCCTAATGCTGACTGAGTTTCCGGCAAATCAAATTGCTGTCCCAGTTCATAAACCGATTTTGCACTGATTATTTTATTCTTATGAAGACTATCTGCCCATCTTAAAAGATCTAAAGTTGTTAAATAAGTTCCCCCGGTTATCGGCAGATCAGTTTTATCCGGAACCAAATTATTATTAAATCCACGGGCAATATTCTTTTCATTTTCAAAAGGAGTTAAAATAGATGAATTCATCTTGCAAGGTTTGAATATGAATTTTTCTGCGTACTTTTTATAAGGCATACCTGTTAATCTTTCAACAATAAACTGCCTCAAAAAAATGTTATTGTTGTTATAGTCGTAATTGGTGCCAGGTTTAAAATCAAGGGAGTCAATGAGCATTAAACCTTCAAAAAGGTCTTTGTCATTCTTAATTTTTTTCCAGTTAACGTTGGGGATTCCACTTGTATATCGTAATACATCTTCAATACTAACCTCATTGGCCCATTTTGGTAATTCGGGAATAAATTTAGAGACCTTATCGTCTAATTTTAATTTGCCTTTTTCCTGCATCTGCATTAATGCTACGGCACTGAATTCTTTAGTAATAGAGCCAATATTGAATCTGTGATCGGTCGTTAATTTTTCTGTTTTTGCAGCATCAGCAAATCCGAAAGAAGCACTATAAATTATTTTATTATTTTTTGAAACGAGCACATTTCCATTAAAAAAGCCAGCCTGATTAGACCATTTCATCAGAGAATCAATCTGATTTATTTTTTTTGTCTGAGCAAATACATTATTCACTGAAAGTATGAAAACACTTAAAATTGGGATTAGTTTTTTATAATTTATCATATATAAATATTTATTCTTTTGGAAAATTAAATAACTTTCTATGCAAAGATATGTTTATTTATTAATACTATGCAATACAAAGTAGTAAATAATCTAATTTATTTGTTTTCCCTATTTAGCATTATTGTTCGATTGAAGCATTCAACCAGCCTTCTGCAATAACATTTATCTAATATCAATATTTAAAAGGTTTTGCGTTTATATTAAAATTAATTAAACAAGTTCCAATAATTTTTTCAGGCACTTCTGGTTCTTGCGGACAAAATATTTCGGACATCCATACTCAAAAATTGAATGATAAAGTCTTTACATGCCTCGTGCTTTCTTATGTATATTTTTATTTATTAAAATAATATTTGAGGTAGTAAATCATTTTACAATCCCAATGTAGGACGGTTTCCTTCATATTAAGTAATCGCAATCATATCAGCCTTTTTACTAATAGTGTATCATAAGCAGATCATAATTAATTACCACAATTCTTTATGAGGCTCACTGATTTTCTATAGCAAATATATTCCGTTGTCCCTGCGGAAAAAAATCTTTTTGGGTATCCGTAATCGGAGATCCCAGAACCTCCGCAAAAATATTTCAAGCTTTCATCAATATTCTTTCTTATTGTTTTCAAGGAATTGATTACAGTTTTCCTTGTGCCTGCCTGAATGGTAATCTGCATAGAAAAAGTCAGAAACCTCACAAGATGCAATTGCAGTTCATTGAAATTTTGATCCTTATTATTCTCTTGGTATAAATCATCTCATCAGATGTTATTATAGATCAATTGATCACATTCTTTCAAATCGATTGATCAGATTCTTTTATAAACCACCTCGTCAGATGTTTTTATAAATCAATTTATCATATGATGCGACCAAGTAAAAGATAAGAAAAGTCAAAGTTTCCTTCAATCTGCAATTTACAGAATCTACAGGTTTTTAAAATGTAAGTGCGGGAAAAACAGGTCTCCGCCGTACTCGGAGCAGGAAATATGAAATTCAATATTGTGAACGAAATTAAATTGAGCTACTCAAGAAAGGGAAATTGTGAAAGGTCTATATCATCGTCATTAGATGCAGTAGATGTTTTCAGGGAACATTTTGATGCGGAGCAAATGGACTACAGGGAATCTTTCTTTGCGCTGTACCTGAATCAGGGAAACAAGGTATTGGGAATTAAGAAAATATCGGAATGCGGAATTTCTTCGACGTTGGTCGATGTGAGAATTATTATGCAGGCGGCACTTCTTTGCAATGCTTCAGGGATCATTGTTTCACACAATCATCCTTCGGGAAATTTAAAACCTTCTGGTTGTGATATTAAGATGACCGCACAGATCAAAGAGGCTGCGAAAATCCTGAGTATGTCGTTGCTGGATCATGTGATATTGACTTCGGATTCTCATTATTCTTTTGCGGATGATGGGATGATCTGAATAGTAAAATAATAAGCAATCAAAAAATAATAGGATCAAATAATATCTAAAATAATCATCATGAACAAAATAGGAAATTATACGGCAGTTTCAGAGGTTAGTACTTTATTAGTACTCCGTCACAGTAGCAATTCCATCGGAATTGTACAGGGAATCGAAAACAACGGAAATCTGACAGACGTTCAGCCTGACCGAAGTAAGGTTGATTCGGTCATGCGGATCGATTCGTCTGAGAATTCTTTTACGGACTTCTATTCGGATTTTTATCATCAGCTCAAAGATCCCTCTGAATATTCATTTTTTAAGGTGAGGGAATTCGAGGCGCACGATACAGCTATCAATTTACAGGAATATATTAATTGTTTATCAGATGTAGAAAGACAGGATCTGAAAGCGGTTGAAGTGTCTATTGAAGCGATTGAATCCATCAGAAATAAGAGAACCATTGAAAAGGAGCATACTGTTTTGAAGAAGGGTTTTAGTAATGGGTCAGTTATAAGTAATAATAGTTTTCAATACCGCTATCAGATTGAAGATGTTCCGTGGGATACGATGGTTGAATTAGGTCTTGATAGGGAACGGTTGGAAGAGATTGGTGCGTTGGATTCTTTGTTAAGGGGATATAAGACACCGATGTTGATTCCGCTATTTTTCAATGATGGGGAAGCAGTAGGTCAGATTGATGCACGGTTGCAGTTGCGGATCGATGATGATGGAGAATTGATTGTAAAGGTGCATCAGGTTTGTAACAAAGTGGATTTCAGAAAGAAGTTTAAGGGGCATAAATTTACAAAAGAGGATAGGGTCAATCTTTTAAATTCGGGGAATATGGGAAGAGTAGTGGATCTTATTGATGCGGTTACAGGCGAGATAGTTCCTTCATTAATAAGTTTGGACAGGCTGACCAATGAGCTGATTTCTTTGAGGATGGAATTTGTGAGGATTCCTGATGTGCTTTGTGGGGTAAGATTGGATTTGGAAGAGAAGCAGATTCTTCGTGATGGGAAGTCTTTATTTATTGAAAATATGGTATCGAAGAAAGGAAAGCTTTTTTCTGCAACGGTGCAGTTCAATGCGGATAGGCAATGGGTGGAGTTTATGTTTGAGAATAGGTTTAGAATTTATGGTTTTAGCGAAGTGAATCATTCTGAAAGGGAAGTTCCTTCACATTTCAGAGGTATTAAACTTCGCAGATGGCAGATGGATAAGTTGGAGGCAGGGGAGACGGCTTATATCAAAGGATTGGAGAGCAGAAAAGGAAAGACCTATCAGGGATATATGAGTTTTGATAAGACGATAGGTAAGATTGCGTTTTCGTTTAAGAATCCGAGGAAAAAATAGAAGAGTCGTGAAGATGTCTTTAGACTCTGGAAGAAGGGAGTAAGTAAATTGATGTAATTTTTTTAGTAACCTGCAAGGTCGAAAGACTTTGCAGGTTGCTTTGTTGAGTTTGAAAAAGGGCAGGGTTGAAATCGGGCGGCAAAAATGCAATTCCTCCCTATGGTCGGAAACGCATTTTTGCGGAGTTTGGAGCAACCCTATTTTTCTAAAACATTGCTAAGTCAGGGCTTTAGGATGTTTTTGAAAAAAGGTTTGCGGCGATTTAGAGTAAGTCCTTTTCTAATCGACTTTAAATTATTATAATGAAAATTTCTGGTAAAGTCTGTGATTTTTCGAGGAATTACTGTTTTCGGTTTTTTCTTTTGTGATCCTTTAGTTATATTTAGCGATTATTATAATTTATTAATGAAGTTACAATTCAAAGAGCAGGACTTTCAAATTGATGCTGTAGATGGCGTCGTTAAATGTTTTGAAGGACAGACTCTTAAAACCAATCGCTTTACACTTGAAAAAACCAATGAGATTTTGCGAAAAGCCAAGTTGCAAGCGCAGGGAATTGCTACGCTAGAATTTGATGTAGAAGAACTCATCGGTTACAGAAATAGCGCAATTCAAATTACAGACTCACAGGTTTTTGAAAATATCGTTGGCGTGCAGCGTGAACATTATCTTATAGAAAATCAAAAAATTGACACTGTAAAAGGTTCAAATATTGGCTACAATTTTACGATTGAAATGGAAACAGGTACGGGTAAAACCTATACCTACATCCGTACAATGTATGAATTGAATAAAAAATATGGTTGGAGCAAGTTTATTATTATCGTTCCAAGTATTGCCATCAGAGAAGGGGTTTTCAAAACCTTTGAATTGACGCAAGATCACTTTCAGGAAATTTTTGGACATAAGATCAGTCCGTTTATCTATAATTCATCACGTCCGCAGGATATTGAAACTTTTGCATCTGATGGTCGTATCAGTGTAATGGTTATCAATACTCAGGCTTTTGCAGCAAGAGGAGCCGACGCAAGACGTATTCATCAGGAACTTGACCATTTTGGATCAAGAAGACCGATTGATATTATTTCACAAACAAGACCTATCATCATTATCGATGAGCCACAATCTGTAGGAAAAGAAGGTTCTGTTACTTTAAAAAGTATGGAGGATTTTCAACCTTTATTTACTTTGCGATATTCAGCTACTCACGCGGAAGAATACAATAAAATTTACCGATTAGATGCACTTGATGCATACAACAAAAAGTTAGTTAAGAAAATTCAGGTCAAAGGAATTAATCTGAAAGGTTCTACTGGAACGACTGGTTATTTGTATCTGGAGTATATTAGTCTTAGCGCAAACAAAGCACCTTTGGCTTATTTAGAATATGAAAAACGTTCAGGAAATGGTGTAAAACGTGTTCGCGAAAAAATAGCTCAAGGAACTGATTTGTATGAAGTTTCCGGAAACTTACCTGCTTACAAAAACTGTCTGGTAACTGAAGTCAATGGCTATCTAAACAAAATTGTAGTCAACGGTCAGGATATTTATCCAGGAGATATTATCAATGACAAAGATGAATTGGCATTCCGCAGAATTCAAATCAGGGAAACTATTCTTTCGCATTTGCAGAAGGAAAAATATCTTTTTGAAAAAGGCATTAAAGTTTTATCGCTTTTCTTCATCGATTCGGTTGAGAAATATCGGAAGTACGATGAAATAGGTGAAGAAGTTTTGGGTGAGTATGCTCAAATTTTTGAAGAAGAATATAAAAATACCATTAACGAATTCGTTGACCTTTTCAATCAGGAATATACCGACTATGTGATTGAAACCGATGTCAATAAAACCTCAAAAGTGTATGCACCTGGTAATTATCTCGATTATTTGAAACGTGATGATGCCGACCGCGTACACAATGGCTATTTTTCCATAGATAAAAAAGGAAAACCTGTTGACCCAACCATTAAGCGTGGTAGTGAAGATTCGGATGATGTTTCTGCTTATGACTTAATTATGAAAGACAAAGAACGTTTGTTGAGTTTTGAAGAACCCACACGTTTTATCTTTTCGCATTCGGCTTTGAAGGAAGGATGGGACAATCCCAATGTTTTCCAGATTTGTGCTTTGAAGAATGCAGACGGTGGAAGCCAAACCAGAAGAAGACAGGAAGTAGGTCGTGGAATGCGTTTGTGTGTTGATAAAAATGGTGTTCGCCAGGATTTTGAACAAGTGGGCGAACAGGTACACGACATCAATGTTTTAACCGTGATTGCTTCTGAAAGTTATGAAGATTATGCTAAAGGATTGCAGACAGAAATTGCAAAATCTTTGAAAGACCGTCCTGTAAAAGCTGATACCAAATTCTTCTTAGGAAAAGTATTGACTAATGAGCTGGGAGATACCATTCGGTTGACAGATGAAGATTCTAAAAAGCTCAACAAGTTTTTGTACAAGCACGATATTCTGGATGAAGATGATAAAATTACACCTGAAGGAAAAGAACGCATCGAAAAAAATGAAGTTCCTGTACCGGAACATTTAGGTGCCTATGCTTCTGCCGTTAGACAATTACTACAATCTGTTTATAATGGAGAAGGTATTACACCTGAAAATGCAAATGACACCGTTCCCATGACTATCAATAAGAATTTTGCAAAGAAGGAATTTCAAGAGCTTTGGAAAAAGATTAGCATGAAAACCGTTTATGAAGTGAAATTTGATACCGATAGACTTATTGATGAAAGCAAAATTCGCATTAATGCAGATTTGCATATTTCTGAACGGAAATACGAAATTAAAACCGGAGAAATGGAGGAGGTTTCCAAAGAAGATTTAAAGGAAGGAACTGCTATTAGCGTAACTAAAACTGATTCTAAAAAACTATCTTCTGACCTTTATACCGAAGTGGCTTATGATATTGTAGGAGAAATTGAAGCATTGACCAATCTGAAAAGAATGACTATCGTTGCTATTCTTAAAAAAATAAATCAGGAAAAGTTCTTCTTATTAAAGAAAAATCCGGAAGAGTTTATTGCCAAATGTGCCAAGCTTATCAATGAAACCAAAGCTTCGCTTATTATCAACAATATTGCTTATCACAAAACAGAAGAATCGTTTGATGCGAAAACTGTTTTTACCAATGCGAAAAATGTTTTGCGTACAGAAGAAATCCTTCAAAAACATATTTATGATTTCCTGGAAACCGATTCTAAAATAGAAAAAGAATTTACCAAGAATCTGGAACAGGCTACTGAAGTTGTAGTTTATGCTAAATTGCCTAAAAGATTTTACATTGCCACACCTGTTGCCAATTACAGTCCTGACTGGGCAATTGTTTTAGACAATGAAAAAGTGAAACATATCTATTTTGTAGCCGAAACCAAAGGTTCTGAAAATACGATGGATCACAGAGGAATTGAACAATTAAAAATACATTGTGCAAAAGAACATTTTAAAACCATCAGTAATGGTGAAGTAAAATTTGATGTCATTACCACTTACAGTAAACTTTTAGATATTGCACAATTAAAATAAACCAAGATGAACGATAAATTAGACTTACAATCTACCGATATAACCAGCCTGAATATAGAAAAAATTGCTGCCCTTTTCCCGAACTGCATTACCGAAACGGCAGAAGGCAAAAAGATAGATTTTGATTTGCTAAAACAAGAACTTTCTACCGAAATAGTAGATGGCAACAAAGAACGCTACCGACTGGAATGGCCGGGAAAACGAGAATCTATTGTTACCGCCAATTTGCCTACCACCAATACCTTGCGACCGGTGCGGGAAGATTCTGTAGATTTTGATACCACCGAAAACATCTATATAGAAGGCGACAACCTTGAGGTGCTGAAACTATTGCAGGAAAGTTACCTAAACAAAATAAAAATGATATACATTGACCCGCCTTATAATACGGGAAAAGATTTTGTGTATAAAGATAATTTTGCCAAAGGAGGTGAAGAAGAACTTTTTGAAAGCGGACAAAAAGACGAATACAACCAACGCCTAGTTGCCAACCCCGAAACCAGCGGACGATACCATAGCGACTGGCTTTCTATGATGTACCCCAGATTAAAACTGGCAAGAAATCTTTTGACAGAAGATGGGGTTATTTTTATTTCAATTGATGATAATGAAGTGCATAACCTGCGTAAAATGTGTGATGAGATTTTTGGAGAAGAAAATTTTATGGCAAACATTGTATGGCAAAAAAAATATGCAGCAACAAATGATGCAAAAGGTTTTTCAAACCTTCACGACCACATAATTGTTTACCAAAAATCTGGATTATTCAATCGATATCTTTTACCAAGGACAGATGAACAAAATAAACCATATAAAAATGATGATAACGATGGAAAGGGACTGTGGAGATCTGATAATTTATTAGTCCGATCATTTTCAGATTCAGGTGTATATCCAATCGTCAATCCTAATACAAATCAAGAATATTTTCCACCGAAAGGTAGTTCTTGGAGAGCTAGTAGAGAAACAATGAAAACTTGGTTGAGTGATAATCGTATTTATTTTGGAAAAGATGGCAAAGGTGCACCTCAGTTAAAAAGATATTTAAATGAAGTACAACAAGGACGTGTACCAAATACTTGGTGGAAGTTTGAGGATGTTGGACACAATGATGCTGCAAGCAAAGAACTGCAAAACTTGTTTGGATCAAAAGCCCCATTTGATACTCCTAAACCATCAACATTACTTAAGCAAATGCTTTTGTTATCTACAAAAAACAAAGATATCATCCTAGATTTCTTTTCTGGTTCTGCTACTTCTGCCCACGCTACAATGCAACTTAATTCAGAAGATGGAGATAAAAGAAGATACATAATAGTACAAATACCTGAAGCGACTGATGAAAAAAGTGAAGCTTACAAAACTGGTTACAAAAACATCTGCGAAATAGGCAAACAAAGAATCCGTCTTGCTGCCCATAAAATAAGGGAAGAAAAAATAGAAAAAGCCCAAAAAGACGGTTTGTTTTCAGATTTTAAAGATGTGCAGGATTATGGTTTCCGTGTTTACCGTTTGGATTCTTCCAATATGCAGGATGTGTATTACAAACCGCAAGATTATAACCAAGGTACGCTAGACCTTTTTGCAGACAACGTAAAAGAAGGCCGTACCGCAGAAGACCTGCTTACTCAGGTAATGCTCGACTGGGGATTGCCTCTTTCGTTGCCTATCGAACTTAAAACCATTTCGGGCAAAGAAGTCTTTGCCGTAGCAGGAGATTCTTTGTACTGCTGTTTTGATGACGGTATCGATGAAGCTTTTGCCAAAGAAATCGCCAGAGAAAAACCATTACGTATTGTTTTCAGAGATAAAGGTTTTAAAGATGATACCGCAAAAGAAAATGTAAAGCAATTGCTTAAGCAGTTGAGTTCGGGTAGTGAAATGAAAGTAATATAAAGCTAAAAAAACTAAAAACTAATAAACTATGACCGAAGCAGAACTAGAAAGAGAAAAACCAATAAAGGATAAGGAATTGCGCGATAATTCACAAGATGGAAATAGTAATAAAAACAAGGAAGATAATGTTAAATTACAAAAACTTTATTCTTTAAGAAACAATTTTACAATTATTGGTGTAACAGGAAAGCACGGTGGTGGTTCTTCAGGGGTTGCAAAATTATTAAGTAATTCTAATTTACTAGAAAATTCAAAAACAAATTTAACAAGCCTAAACCCCAATAATCCTGAGGACATAAAGGTGCAAATAGCTTACAACTTTTTGGCATTTGGTAATAATTTTAAAAAGTATGAGGTTATTGATTATAAATCCGTTTTACTTTTGCATTTATTTCACGAGTCGATTTTGTTAGCAACTAACGAGGATAAAAATATTTGGAAAGACCAGGCTATTAAGAAAATTATTGAATTTATATGTCAAAATGGTAAAACTGGGGCTTTCGCTCAACAATTTGAAAATAGATTTAAGAGCGATGATGATTTCTCAAATTTTAAAAGAATACTTTCTGATAAAGGAAAGAGTTGGTTTGATGCATTAAGCACTATCAATGAAGAACTCAATTCTTATTTGAGAAAAAATAAAACAAACGAGATTTTATATAAGTTCTACTTTAAATTTTTTAAAGGTTTTTCTGAAGTAATATTTGAGGAATTATTTAAAGTGTGTCCAACCAAACGTTCTAGACTTTTACACGACTTAGGAAATAATCTTCGACTATATGGTACAGTCCAAAATCTTAATCGGACAGATAACGATACCACACATATTTATAAGGTTGCTGAATCGATAAATTATTTGATAAAATCTCACAAAAGCCACAACAAAGAAACGAAAATAGTAATTGACTCTTTGAAAAACTCTCTAGAGCTGATGTATTTTAAAGAAAAATTCTCAGCTTTTTATATGCTTTCTGTCAATAAAGATGAAGACGATAGAAGGAAATATATTTCTACAAAATTCAATAATAACGAAGAAGATGAGCATTTTAAGCAAACTTATTTCCTCGGCGAAGCCGAATATTCTGGTAGCGATTTTTCTAAAGGCAAATTTGCATATCCAGATATAGAAAATTGTATACAAAAAAGTGAATATCACATTTATTTCACTGATATAGCAAAAGTTCAAAAGCAAATAATTAAACTTTTAGCTTTAATTGAGCAACCTGGTATTATAACTCCTACTTCTGCCGAGCGATGTATGCAAATTGCAATGAATGCTAAATTAAATTCTGGATGTATTTCCCGTCAAGTTGGTGCAGTTATAACAGATAAAGACTATGTCATAAAAGCTGTTGGATGGAATGATGTTGCTAAAAATCAATTGCCTTGTAAGCTAAGAAATGCAGATGATTTGGTTAACGAAAGAAACAAAGACCACTTCAGTGATTTTGAAATATCTGGCGACGTAGTTACAGGTAAAGACAAACAGAAATTTTTAAAACTTTTCAGTGAGGATATTTCTCAGATAAATCAACAAGATTTGGGAGGCAGAAATTGTAGTTTTTGTTTTAAGACTCATCTCAATGTCTATGAAGGGGAAAAGAACCAAGTACATACTAGATCACTGCACGCTGAAGAAAATGCGATGATGCAAATTGCCAAAAATGGAGGTGAAGGCTTAAAAGGAGGAATTTTATTTACTACAGCAAGTCCTTGTGAACTTTGTTCCAAAAAAGCATATCAATTAGGAATAACAAAAATATATTATGTTGATCCATATCCTGGTATTGCTACAAAACATATTCTTAAGAGCGGAGTTGATGAAGATAAGGACCCAACGTTGGAGCTTTTCAAAGGAGCTATTGGTAATACTTTTCATAAGTTGTATGATTCTTTTTTACCTTACAAAGATGAACTAGCAATCAGAACGGGAGTGAAGCCTACAAGCCCACCTGTAACAGAAATAGCTTCTGTGAAAGCTATTTTGGATAGAAACTTAGGTGCTGATGCAAAAGATAGCTTTAGTAAATTTATGAAAGACAGATCAGATAATATGGATGGTGTATTGGAGTTAATTAAAATGGGTTTACAAAAGATAGAAGAAAATAGAAAAGATGATGTGGCAGGTAGCTAAAATTTTTCTTATCTGTGAAGAACTGAATTAAGCAAATACAAATGATATTATAAATAAAAGACTAACAAATAATGGCTTATTTTGAAGGTACTAAAGAAGAATTTTATAAATTTTTAGGGCCAAGAACGAGTGATATAGTAACTGAAATATCCAGACCCAAACGTAAACATCAGAAATCTTGTAAAGATGAGCATATAGATGATAATGGAAAAAAGAAGGTTTGTGGAAAATGGAAAAGTTTGGATGCTGCCCATTTGAAAGATCGGACAAGAAAAATTCTCATTACTGAAATTCTTGAGGAGTTTGCTGAAAAAAACACTAAACAAAGTACCTACAAAATCAGTCTTGATAAGTTTGAAGAGGAATTTCGAAATAAACACGAGGATTTTTTTAAAGTTATCCAGTTTAGATGCAGAAAACACCATCGAGCGTATGATAATAAATACAAAGTTGAAGATTTGCAGGATGAAATTGTAATTCCGACAGACAAAATATATATTCCTGATTTTGAAATTGATTCTAGTACAAAGTCGGGGACTCTCAAGAAATTGATAGTAGCAAAAGTTTCATATTTAAGAGAGGATAATTGTAGGATTGCAAGAATTTCCACAGATAAATGGAATTTTAATCTTAAGATAGATGAGTTGAAAAGGGATTTTTATTTACTCTGTTACAATCAAACAGATTTTTCTGTAGCGGTACTAAAGGTCATAAAAAATACAATTCAAATAAAAGCAAAGACTTCTGATAAAAAGAAGATAAGTTTGAACATTCCGTATTCAGAATCTAAATTTATAGAAAAGACAACTGCTAAAACTTTAGATTTTGTAGAATCTTTCGAACTAAAACCGTAAAATAATAACTAATAACTAATAACTAATAACTTGGAGAAAATAACCGCTGAAATCAAAAAAGTCAATAAGGTTTTGGATGACCATATGGAAATCCCAAATTACCAAAGACCTTACCGCTGGACAGAAGATAATGTTCGTTTATTGTTAGAAGATATTACCCACAGCTGGAAAGAAGGAAAAAGTTCTTACAGGATTGGAAGTGTAATTATTAATAACAAGGATGCAAAACTAAATATCGTTGATGGTCAACAGCGTATCACTACAATTTTGCTGATACTAAATTCTTTGGGTAGTGATGTTGGTTCTGTTCTTAGAAATTCATTGCAATACAAACATCAGGATTCGATCAATTCTATTATTCGTAACAACAGTTTTATTGAATCTTGGCTAAAAGAAAATATTGGAAATGATGCTAGCAGCTTTGAAAAATATATTCTAGAATATTGCGAGTTCGTAAAAATTAAAGTAAGTGACCTTTCTGAAGCATTCCAAATGTTTGATTCTCAAAATGGACGTGGCAAAGAGCTTGAAGCCTACAACCTTTTGAAAGCCTATCACATCCGGGCAATGGAAAGCAACACTTTTGAAGAAAAAATAGCTTGTGATAAAACCTGGGAAGGTGCTACAAGGTATCACTCGAATAAGGACAGCAATCAGATTTCGGATTTATTAAGACAACTCATTAATGAGCAGCTATACAGAACTCGTTTATGGAGTCGTAAAGAAACTGCATCAGAATTTAGTAAGAAAGAAATTAAAGAGTTTAAAGGAATTACAGTTAATAAGAATCATCCTATTGATTTTCCATATCAAAATAAAGAATTGTTGCAATACGTAATGCAGCATTACTTAAGTTCACTGGGTATAACTGTAAATGGTGTCAAATCAAGATTCAAGCAATCTTCGCCTGAAAATATCAATCCGTTTGCTTTGCTCAATCAAAATATTGTCAATGGAAAAGATTTTTTTGATTATACAGAAACCTACGTTGAAATTTATAAGAGACTTTTTCATTCTGAATATGATGAAATGATAGATTTCAAGAAGTTTATTCAAAGAAATTGTAAATATTCAGGTTCGCATCGTGATGGAGATCAATATCTATTTGAACTTTACAAATCATTGATAATGCTGATGTTTGATAAGTTTGGAGAAGAAGGTGTAGAGAAATATCATAAAACGTTATATCTCTTGGTTTATAGACTTCGGCTGGAAAAAGAACAAGTGCGCTATGCAAGTGTGGCAGATTATCCACTTCAGAATAAAGCATTTAATATTATTGAAAATGCTCAAACCTATTCTGATTTAATTCGATTGGAAAGAATGGCAAATAAAAAAGTAGTTTGTAAAAAAGGCGTTGAGAGAGTGATTGAGTTTTTTGATGAACAACAAATAAAGTTGGAATCTTTTGATTCAAATAAAGTAAAATTAACTGATTTCAAATTAGTATATAATGTCAACTAAAAATCTAAATAAAAACTTACAACAAATTTTTCAAAGTAAATATATAGTTCCTCTTTATCAGAGAAATTATGCTTGGGGTCAGGATGAAATAGAACAGCTACTTCAGGATTTATATGAAAATTTTAAAAAGTCTTTAACTAATTTAAATTTAAATTATTTTATAGGCAGTCTGGTTGTTCTAAAAAGAAAAGATGGACTGTATGAGGTTATTGATGGGCAACAACGATTAACTACTCTGTCGTTGTTACTTAAAATATTAGAACAAGTAAAAGAACCAAAACTATTTTATGAATCAAGACCAGAAGTGGAAGCATTTTTTGATTCCTACTATAGAAATAGTAGTACAAGAGATGTTACTTTCAATCATAAGGTGTCGCATCTAATTAATGCTGTAGATTTGATAAAACAATCTATTGTCAATCCTGACGAAACAATGGAGAAAAGGCTTTTTGACATTGAAGATCTTGATAAATTTAAAAAGTTTGTATTTGAAAATGTGATTCTTGTACGAGTAGAAATTCCCCAAGATACCGACGTTGCCAACTATTTTGAAATAATGAATAATCGTGGTGAGCAACTACAAAAACACGAAATTCTGAAATCTTACTTGATGGAAACCTTGAAAGATGAGGAGGATAATTATTTTGAAAAACAACAAGACGAATTTTCGAAAATTTGGGATGCCTGTTCACAGATGGATGTCCATATACAGAAATTATTTTCAGCCGACGATAGAAGGAAATATTTTGGTAATAATTATGATGAAATAAAACAGGTAGATTTTGAAAGTGAAGAAGCACAATCTAAAAACGGATTTTCTATCAACCAGGCTTTAGCAAATGTTGGTAAAAAAATTGGTTCAGTCGAGATTGATGATATTGATGATTCTGGGAAAGATCAGTCAATTATTGATTTTCCAAACTTCTTAATGCATATTTTTAAGGTAAAATATCAAACTTATGTTGATAATGGGACTGAAACAGAAATCCCTTTGAATGAAAAAGATCTGATTGTTGTATATGAGGGTTTAAAAAACAAAATAAATGCAAAGGAGTTTGTAAATGATCTACTTTATTACCGTACTGTTTTTGATAGGTTTATTGTAAAGGCTACGGACGATGATAAAGATGAAGAAAGTTATAAATGGACGCTAAAGAAGCCTTCTCGTTATGATTACTCTAAAGCAGAAAATAAAATTTCTACAAGTTTAAAGTACAAAAATTCTTCTGACGACCAAGAAAGATTAATCAAATCAATTTCTTTATTGCAAGTAACATTTAGAAACCGAAAGTACAAAAATTGGCTACAAGAAATAATTTATTTCTTTTCTGATAGAAGTAAGTTTCGCTCGTCTACGCAAGAATATCAAAGTGAAATTGACTTGATTATCTTAAACTATTTTGATCAGAATATAAATGAATCAAATTTTGATCAAGGCGTAAAAGTTCCACATTTTTTATTCAACTTTATTGATTATTTGTATTGGGTAGAATCTCCTTCTAGTTTTAATTTTAAGTTCACGTACCGCAACTCAGTTGAGCATCATTTAGCGCAATATTTTAATAATCCACTACAAGATAATTTAGGAAATCTTTGTTTGGTAAGCAAGAGTTCAAATTCTAAAATGAATAATGAATCTCCTGTTGGTAAAGCAGATTCTAGTACTTCAGGAAAGTACTACAAAAGTGGAAATATCCCGCCTAAGCAAAAAATAATTTACGACAGCACAAATATTAAAGGACAATGGGGTGATGAAGAAATTCTAAATCATAGAATTGAGATAAGAGATTTATTAGAAAAAAGAGAGGGAATATTAAAGTTCATAAATTAGTGTATGAAATTAATCGACAACATCAACAACCGCCTCATAGACGACCTGAAAGACAGCATTAAAATGAAAAGCAAATTATCTATTGCTGCTTCGTCGTTTTCCATCTATGCTTTTGAAGCTTTGCGTAAAGAACTGCAAAATCTGGATGAACTGCGTTTTATTTTTACTTCTCCTACTTTCTTGCAGGAGAATTTAAAAAAGGAAGTTCCGAAGTTTTTCATTCCGCATTTGTTCAAAGAAGCAGACTTGTGTGGTGGTGAGTTTGAGTTGCGATTAAGAAATCAATTGACGCAAAGAGCCATTGCTCAGGAATGTAGCAAGTGGGTCAAGGAAAAAGTAACTTTCAAATCTAATAACCAACCTGGTTATGGATTGAATTCAATGATTCATACCCAAGATCCAGATTCATCGTCAGCTTGGAACAACATCAATAGTTTTACAACGGCAGACTTAGGGATTACACCTAAGAAGGGTTTTCCTACCTTTATTCAGAAAGCAGAATTTCCGCAATCTCAGGCATATTTAGATTGGTTTAACCAAGTTTGGGAAGATGAAGAAAATCTTGAAGAAGTTACAGAAAAGGTACAAAAATACTTTGAAAAAGCTTTTAAAGAAAATAGTCCGGAGTTCATTTACTTTATTACGCTGTATAATATTTTCAGTGATTTTTTAGATGATCTAAGCTTAGATAATTTACCAGATGAAAAAGTAGGATTTAAAGATACTGTAGTTTGGAATAAGCTTTTTAATTTCCAAAAAGATGCAGTAATAGGTGCTATTAATAAACTGGAAAAATACAAAGGCTGCATTTTGGCAGATAGTGTAGGTCTAGGAAAAACATTTTCTGCATTAGGTGTGATCAAGTATTACGAAATGCGAAATAAGGATGTTCTTGTGCTTTGTCCTAAAAAACTGGAAGATAACTGGAATACATACCGTAATAAAGACATTAATAATATTTTAGCTAAAGACCGTTTTAATTATGATGTTTTATTCCACACAGATCTTTCTCGGGAAAGTGGAAAAAGTAATGGAAGAGATTTGTCGAGAGTCAATTGGGGGAATTATGGTTTAGTAGTGATTGATGAATCTCATAATTTCAGAAATGCAGGATTAACTTATTCGGAGAAAGAAAATAGGTATCAGGCGTTGTTAAGAAAAGTAATGCGTGAGGGTATTGAAACCAAAGTATTAATGCTTTCTGCAACTCCAGTAAATAATAAATTTAATGATCTTAAAAATCAATTGGCATTAGCCTATGAGGGAAATTCGGAATTGATTGATGAAAAATTAGATACGGAATTAGGAATAGATAGGATATTTAAAAGAACTCAAAAAGTTTTTAACGATTGGACTAAAATGGATATATCTAATAGAACTACAGAAAAACTATTAGATATGCTGGATTTTGATTTTTTCGAAATTTTAGATTCTTTGACTATAGCTCGTTCCAGAAAACATATCACAACATATTATGATACCAGTGATATTGGTAAATTTCCGGTTAGAAATAAACCTGTTTCAATAGAATCTCCATTAACTGGAGATCAATCTCTCACCTATGTAGAAATAGCAGAGCTATTAAGCCGTCTCAACCTTTCTGTTTATACTCCTCTAAAATATATTTTACCAAGTCAATTGCCAAAGTATGAAGAACGATATGATAAGAAAACAAGAGGCGCAAAGCTAACGCAGATTGACAGGGAAAAAAGTCTTAAAATTTTGATGCGTATCAATATGCTAAAGCGTATTGAAAGTTCAATTGACTCTTTTAGAATTACTACAAATGGGATTGTAAGTCAAATTGAAGATACAATAAATGTATTGTCAAAAGACGGCGTGGAAAATTTGGTTAGTCCTCAATTTGATACACAAGATGAAAATTTTGATTGGGATTCCAATTGGGGAGATGAAGAAAATGTTTTTGGTAAAAAAGTGAAAGTTCACTTAGCCGATATAGACCGCAGACAATGGAAAGAGGATCTGGAAGAAGACTTACATACGCTAAATGAACTTCTGAAAAAAGTAAATAAGATAACACCTCAATTTGATTTTAAGCTTCAAATACTTATTTCTAACATTACTGCTAAGATAAACAGTCCTTTTAACCCGAATAACAAAAAAGTAATTGTGTTTACTGCCTTTGCAGATACTGCCGATTATTTGTATGAAAATTTAGGTAAGCTTTTTAAAAACCAATATAAAATTAATACAACTCTGATATCAGGTTCGAGAAGAGTAACAACTGCTAAAACGATACCAAAAGAATTAAATGCACTTCTATCTTGTTTCTCACCAATATCAAAAGATAAAAAATTATTGTTTCCAATTATCAATGAAGAAATAGATATTTTGATTGCAACAGACTGTATATCTGAGGGACAAAATCTACAAGATTGTGACTATCTTATAAATTATGATATCCATTGGAATCCGGTAAGAATCATTCAGCGTTTTGGAAGAATTGATCGTATAGGCTCTAAAAATGACTCTATAACTTTGGTGAATTTTTGGCCAGATATGACTTTGGATAATTATATCAATTTGAAGCAGAGGGTAGAAGATAGAATGCTAATTTCTGATATGGCAGGTACAGCAGATGATAACATCTTGAAAGAAAATCAAAAAGATTTGGAGTATCGTAAAATTCAGTTGCAAAAGTTACAGGATGAAGTTACAGACTTAGAAGACTTGCGCGAGGGAATTGACATTACAGATTTAGGGCTTAATGATTTCAGAATAGATCTGTCTAATTTCATAAAGAAATATGGAGAGATGCTGGATATTCCGGAAGGTATACACGCAGTTGTTAAATCTACGGAAACCCTAAAGCCGGGCGTTATTTATGTTTTAAAAAATATCAGTGAAAGCATTAATATTAATAAATTGAACAGATTACATCCTTTCTATTTAGTTTATATAAATAATGAAGGAAAACTTTTATTCAATCATATTGATTCCAAGAAAATCTTAGATGCTATCCGAATGTTGAGCAAGGGAATCAAGGAGCCTATAACATCATTATGTGAAGCTGTGAATAGAGAAACTGAAGAATATCATAATATGTCTGTCTATTCAGAATTGCTCAAAAAATCTATCTCAACAATCCTAGAAACTGAAGATGAGAAAGAAGTATTGAGTTTATTCAAATCAGGAGGAACCAATGTAATGAAAGAAAAGTTCAAGGGCATTGAAGATTTTAAACTGATCTCGTTTTTAATAGTAAAATAGATTAAATGATGTTTAACTTACCTAAATCTACTCTTGTCAAAAAAGTTATACCTAAAAACGCTTTTGATTCTTACACTAATACTAAACAAAAGAAAATGTTTGGTGAAAAGGTGCTAAGAATGACCTGGACTAATAAATTATCTTTTGATACGATTAACATCTTAGGAAATGATGTAGAAGAAATACAGTTATTTGAGATTGAATTAAAAGAGAAATTTGATGCAAAAGATTTATTGGTAATAATTGACAAAGCAATACCTTACCATATCATATTTATAGTAAGATATTATGACGAATATTACATCTCAACCTCTGCAAAACACATCCACCCTACAAATGAAGACAATGCGGTTATTGATTATACTTTTCTAAGTGAATGGACAGAAGAGAAAATATTTGCTTTTGATATTGAATTGAAGAATAATTTGGATTGGGTTTATAAAACTTTTTGTTTACAATTTGTGTCGGTTCTTGACAATTCAAAAAACCTTAAGGAATTTATTGAAACTCAGAAAAATATTGATGGTATTAAAAGAGAAATTGAAAAGGTTAAATTAGAAATTTTAAGATGCAAACAATTTAATAAAAAAGTTGAGCTTAATTTAAAACTGAAAGTTTTGCAGGGAAAATTACTAAGCATTAAATAATTAGAATGTGTACACCATTAAATTAATAACATTGAATTATGGCTTCAGAGATTTTAAAAGTGACTAGTGTAAAAGGAACATCATTTTGATTTGTTGAGGGGGCTTTTTAATGAACTAGAAATAAAATTTGACATTTATGAAGAGCCAGTTGCTAACACTCATAAGAAAATAGTTCATTGACGTCTACAGATCAATGTGCTGTAGATAACTTTCGCATGACAATTTGGACAAATTGCTGTCACGTTTAGAGGCGAATCAAGTCCACCATTTTTTAATTCTGTTATATGATGAACTTCAAGATAAGGCTGCCCGTTTCTCTTTAGAAATGGTGCTTCTTTCCTACGTCCCTCGCATTTACCCCTTGCTCGGGACAGCGCATAGGTTTTGATTAAATCCGAACGTTTTCCCACTGTAATCAAACCTTGTGTTGAGTCTCTCGAATTATCAGAAATATTTTATAGATTTTTTCTCTAAAGTCATCAAAATGTATCAAAGTTGGATCTGCTTTAAATTCTTTTTCAATGTAATCATAAGCTCTATCGCTAACAGTGTTTAATTTGATCGCTTGAATAATTTTCTCAGGTAAAAAATCATCTATTTTAATTATACTACTGTCGGTTGCAACAAGGTAAATATTTCCAAAAGGCTTACCATTTTTTGTCTTTTGTGAAACTTTCACATCTGCTCTAAATCTTATACCAATTGGATTATCTTTCTTTAAATGACGTGGAAACTCAACTCTGATATCTCTATCGAAATATTCCAAAGGTCTTACACGTGGCCTGGTTGAACTTCCCCCTTAATAGTTTCAAGCAAAACTCCTTCAAATCTGTCTCCAATAAAAAGTGCTGTTTCCATGATTAATGCATTAATATTCGATAAGTTTCAAATTTACAGATTGTCCAGCACTAAAAATAAATAATTATTAGTGCATTTATTAAATACACTAATACAGTAATAATTTTCATCGATCAAAAAAAATGAAAAAATACAACTAACTAAGGATTCTCTTAAATGGCATATTTTAATGGCCACTTTAACAATGCTAACAAATAAAATAAATATGGAAAAAACATAAGCTTTCGCAGCATCAGACAAACCAGACACAACAACAATAACAACAACACTTCGTGTAAAGAGGGGAACAATATTGAAAAAGTAAACAAGCGTAACGGAACTGGTGGTATACCACTGAATATAAAAAAAAATTATAACTGATTCAATCAGGGAAAATTACATAAACGATTATCATTTTATGCGTATAGTATTTTACTCGCACTTGGGATTGGAGTCGCGCAACAGTGACTTCGGAAAGAGTTTGGCAGTATCTATTAATAAAATTTTAATGTTTGCTTATTTTATAATTTTTTTTGTAGGTTTGATGAAACTAATATGAGAACGCATAATCTTAAATATAAATGTGAGATAGCATTGCTACATGCTGATCTGAGTGGCTTTAGAGCACAAGAGATAAATTGTTGGCGTTTTGTTTTTGATGACATTACTGATGACCGCAATTTCAAACCAGTGTATCTTCTAAATATAGATCGATTTAAATTAGATTTAAAAACTAATAAAGCGACATCATCAGGATTTGCATTATCCTTGTTTGAAAGTCCAGATGCTATCAAAGCAAAATTTATAAAATTAAGTTCTAATAAGAAAAATTTTCCAAAATTAATTGGAAAAAATGCTGCTTTTGCTAAGTTACCATATTGCGGACTTAACGATGATCCATCGACTTCTGGACATTTTGGTTTACATGAATTTAATGGCATTGATTTCGCAAAGCTGTTCACAATAGACAAAACAATTTTAGGTGGAGACAATTAACTCATATATACTGAATAAGACTGCATTTGATCTTCCTACTGAGGTGGCTGCTTTGTTATTTCCTGAATATTACACCACTATTATATGTGTTGATAAGAATAATAACTCTTTTGTTAAAGAATGGGTTGACTGTACGAATGATCAGTCTATAAATAGATTTTTATTTTACCAAACGACTAGAGAGCTTTTGAAAGCTTTTATAGATAAAAGAATTACTCATTTAGAATTTATTCGCAGATCTGTCTCCAATACATATTTCTTGATCGATCTCGATGAAGAGTCAAATTATCATAATGTTCTGCTTCTACGTTTTAGTGAGATACCCGCAGACTATCTTCCTGAATTCAGTTTGTCTTTAGAATCCGAGGATTTTGTAAGCCCAGAAGTAGTTTATGATTATTTTAATTTATATGGTATAGTTGACGATACAAATTATAATTTGCGTTCTAACCAATTTTCTAACTTAATTAATATTCACTTAAGAGAAGGCGAGGGAGTGGGATTTGGACGTATCGATGCTGACAAGCTAGGGAAAATTTTAATAGGATTTGAAGGGTTGTATGAGAATTTAGCTAAAGATTATTATTTTTCTAAAAATCGTGGTACTAAAGTTCCAAAAAAAATAAGCAAACATGTAAGCGAGGGAAATCTAGAATGTGAGGTGGTGATTTTTGAAGCTGCATCCTTTAATGTTATACTGAAACCAAAGGCAGATATGGATGGGTTATTTGGTGATAGCTCAAGTGATATTATTTGTGAGAGAGCTTTAAACCTTATTGCTAAGAGTAAAAATATTGAGACATTTAATGAAATATCGTCTGAATTTAGTGCCTATACAATGTCATCTTATTTAGATTTTGTTAATATTGTTTATGAGGAATTGATAAACATCGATATTAAGATGGAATCATATAAAAAAGAAGTTTTTAGTATTGAAAACCTAACATTCAATGAGGCTTTTAAGATAAAAGCATTTTACGATCAAGATAGTGAAATTGAAACTGACAAGTTCGATCTTGTAGGAAATTTTACGGGTGTGAATTGCAATACAGGATATTTTTGGTTTGATTCAAATGATAAACAGAGTTATCACGGTTATCTTGATAAATTGATTAGTGATAGCGCTTATGATCTAAATTTTCATAAATTATATTTGATTACCATAGAGCGTAAACTTGAAAATAAGGCAACAAAAGATTCTCCTAAAATACACGATACAATATTAGCTATATATGATTACAATGAGTAAGACTATATATATACATATAAATTAGCTCATAATTCTTTAAGTTTTTTTACAGATATTCTATCGTGACCTAATATTAAATGTTTCATTTGCTAACTCATGTGTAACAGTGTCATTAATAAGTAAACTGTCATCAATATCAATGAATAATTCATACATAATTGCTAAAGTTAAAAAGTCATCAACTTGCTTTTTCTGGAATGATTTATATAAAAAAACAATCTTTTCTGCTTTTGAAAGTATAGAACTAATAATAGAAACGTAAAAATTTTTGTCGATATTTTCAGATGAATGAATTAATTTAAGTATATGATAAAAAGAATTAAAGTAATGATCTAAATAATTTTTATACTTATAATTTACTTTATTGAATTCGTTCATAATTTCGTCAAAATTGAGGATTTGCTTGTAACTGTACGGATTTAGTTGTTCTCGTCTTTCTTTTAATTTCTCTGACTGAGCTTTACTTGAACAGTAATTATGAAATTGCCTAAGTACGAAGTCAAATGCCTCTCTACCACTATAAATTGTACCAGCTTCATTGATTTTTGTTTGATCTGTGATATTTTGAAATAAAGTAATCATCTGGAAAAAAGTATTTTCAAATTGCTGCTTACTTAAAGTTGTATTTTGGGTTATAAATTCTTCTCTTGTAAGTTGCATTTCTTCACGTGTTAGTTTAAGCTCGTTTCTTTGTAATTTTAATTCCTCTCGTTGCATTAAAATTGTTAAAATAATACCTGAAAGTGCTAATCCTGAAAACAAAGCATTGATAGCGCCATAGGAATCTCCAATTAGATTACCATCATCCAAAAACTTCGTTATAAAATACGATGAAATCCACAATGTTATAATTCCTATCGTAATTTGAATAGCAAGCTTTTTTAGATTAGTTTCCTTATTCTCATCTTGATTATTAAACATAATTATTTAGTTTTTTAAAATATATTAAAAGCTTTTTATCTTAAAATAAAGGACGTTTGTAAGGTAAATACGGTTGTAAGGATCTATTTTATTAAATTAAAACAGTGTATTTTTTCTAAAAAAATCTCCTAAGTCTAAAGATTTAGGAGAGTAGGATATCGACCCAGATTAAATCATCTAGGGTCTATTTAAACTTTAAACAAGTGTTTTAATGGTATCCAATTTATTAAAGATCTATCCTTTGCTAAAAAGGTTTATATAGATATAGATGAGATCCGAATTTTTAAATCTTTTGCTTTTCCTAACTCCTCACCTAAGAATCCAAGCACCTGAATTTTACCATTTTTGTCTAACCATCGACACTCTACCTCATTAACATCCTCATGAACCCCAATAACAACCAGTTTTAAAGCGTTATTGCTAAGATGATATACTTCATCACCAATTTTAAAATCTTTAATACTATACTTTGCCATAATTATTTATTTGTTAAAATTTTCAATTCTCTATATAAAGATCCAAACGTGGATTCTATTGTATCTTTTGCAAACGGAATATATACTAATCCATGTATATTACTGGGTATATTAACTCCGCTTTCATGGAGCAATATAACGTTTTCTAAACCATAAAATCCTTGAAAAAAACCTATTTCATGCATGACATTTTCTCTTGTCCTTATTTCGCTTTCATTTGCTACATCATCTCCTGTCATGACTATAACTGCTGATGAACATTTTTTAGCTTCTTCATAAAGTTTTTGTAAAATCGTTCTGCCGAGATTAGCTTCTTGCGCTAATTCCAAAGTGTTATACTCTAGATCTTTTTCAAGATATGCTTGAAGTTTTCTCCATAGGTCACTACTGCCGTGGCTGATAAATATTCGATATGATTTCTCTTTTTTATCATAATTTTCACCAATTCGCATATTTGAATATACTTCTAAAATATAATCTAGATTATCAACTAATGGTTGGATATCTGACTTTTGGTAAAGTCTACCGCTATTCGAAGATCCAATTGTAATGGGTAATGCTAAGTCAGGTAAATCATCATATATGTGTTCGAATTCTATTTTTATTTGAGAGACTAAATTCTTATATCTCGGTAAGAGCGGCTCCAAACTTACACCTAAACATCTTTGTCCGTTAAGGTATTCTAAATTTTCAAAACTTTTTTTCAGTGCAGCTATTTTTGCTAGTAGTAAAGATTTTTCATTCATATTTATATTTACAATTATTTTAAAACTTCGGAGATACTTACATTTAATGCTTTGCACAATTTTAGTAAAGTCGAAATTAAAAAGTCTTCCTTTCCATTTTCAATATCACTAATTTTTGAACGATCAATTTTGCCTGCCAAATCAGCTAATTGCTTTTGAGTCAAGTTCATTTCTAATCTTTTTTTCTTCAAAGAACTGCCGATCATTTTATAGGTATCATTAAAATATTCATCCATTTGTAAATTTTTTTTGTGGTTTTATTGCCACATTTAAATAATATTATTATATTTGTTCAAGCGATTATAAGATAGAAAATGGTCTGTTGTGACCATTGACGATGTTTCTCGTTCCGTAAAGTCCTATTAAGCAGGCGAGAGAATCGTGAAATCGCTCCATGTCTAAAAGTTTATTACTTTTGTATACGGCATGTGAGCGGTTATCACGTATGCTTTCATTTGCAAGCAAATTTTTTTGCTAGGGTCGTAGGACGCCCACGGAGTGAAAGTGTGAGACCGCTCCATGCTATTTTCGCATGCATTTTTCTCATACCTAAAAATCATCGTTCCAAATATTAAAAAAAATTATGAGAACGACATTTTCAACCATGCTGCTAATTTGCCCACCGGAATAGTCCTTTGGCAAAGCAGATACAAAAACTCACAGCTCTATACCAAAACTGCCCGCAATAATGCAGGAAGATGAGATATAGCCTCACTAATAACCGCCACACTCCGAAATTCCTTTAGTAAAAGGAAAGTCAGACTACGCTTTAAACTCACACCTTAAAAGTACAGGCTTTCTTTTAATTTTCCAAATAATTTTTCAGCACGAAGGGAATTTAATACAAAAAGATATAAAATGTGAACGGTCTGCATGGGTCAGATGGTTAGAGCTGTTTTAATTTTCAGTAGAATGTTTTCTCATTTAGAAATGCATGATACAATAGGGTGCACAACCTATTGCGGCTTTTAAAAGCTTTCACGGGACAAATTTTCATTCATATTAATTAATGCTTTCAGGTGTCTTATGGTCATTGGTTTAGACCTTACTATGTCTTTCTTTTGTACTGAAAGGCACTTAGGAAAGTTTTGTTTTCAAATACATGAATTCGGTAGTGATATTATAGATGACAATGAAATAGGCTTCGACAGGCTCAGCCTGAGAAGAAAAGTATTCGATAAAAAAAGCCCCTTCCCGTAAGTCGACTAAAACAAATTGGAAGGAGCACTAATTATTGAATCGTTTAATTAAAAACTTTACAAAACTATGAAAAAATCCTATAATACTATAGGAAGTATGGGCTCTGCCTTGATATTAACCGCTGTTTGCGGTTTAGTTCAGGCTCAGACCAAGACCATTACGGGAAAGGTTACCGTAGGGAAAGGAGATCAAATGTTGCCTCTTTCTGGAGTTAGTGTTTCTCAAGTTGAAAGTGACCAGACTTCTGTTACTAACTCTCAAGGTGTTTATCGGTTGGAGATTTCTGAAGCTACTGGGAGTGAGACTGGGAATGGAGGCGCTGTCCTTGTTTTTAGGCATCCTGAATATGCTGAGCAGAGGGTTCCCTTAGGGAATCGGTCTGTTGTTGATGTTGGGTTGGTTGTTAGAAGTGGAGGTGATGGGGTTGATTCTGGTTCTGGTTCGGATTCTAACTCTGATTCTGATTCCGGTTCTGGGAAGGTGCAGGGGATTGAGGAGGTGGTGTTGAATGCGGGATATTATAAGGTTAAGGATAAGGAGAGGACGGGGAGTATTGCGAGGATTTCAGCTAAAGATATTGAGAATCAGCCTGTCACGAATGTTCTGGCTTCGGCTCAGGGTAGAATGGCGGGGGTTTCGATTACGCAGAACTCGGGAACGCCTGGTGGTGGATTTGATATTCAGATCAGAGGGAAGAACAGTATCCGTCGTGAAGGGAATGAACCTTTGTATATTATTGATGGTGTGCCTCAGGCTTCTGAAACGCCTTCGCTGTATTCCAATAAGATTCTTCCTTGGTCGTCTATTAATCCTTTGAATGCAATCAATCCCAATGATATTGAAAGTTTTGAGATTCTGAAGGATGCTGATGCAACCGCTATTTACGGGAGTCGTGGAGCGAATGGGGTGATTATTGTGACCACTAAGCGAGGGAAGAAGGGGAGATCTGAGTTAAAGCTGAATACTTCTTATTCTTTAAGCAGGATAATTAAACCGTTGGAGGTGATGAACACCGAGCAGTATATCAATATGAGGATGCAGGCGTTTCAGAATGATAATGTAGCTTATCCTGCTACGATGTATGATATCAACGGAACCTGGGATCAGTCCCGTTATACAGACTGGCAGAAGGAATTGATAGGGGGAACGGCTGAGTCTTACGCTGTGCAGCTTTCAATGAGCGGGGGTTCTGAAACAACTTCCTATCAGATCAGCTATGGTCATAATGAACAGGGTACGGTTTTACCTGGCAACGGAAGATACAGGACGAATAATATCAATGCGAACTTTGGGTATTTTACTCCTGACCGTAGGCTTGAATTTAACTTCGTGAATACTTTTTCTTTTCAGGATAACAATGTGCAGAATGATGATATGACTTCCAAGGCTATCGGGCTGAGTCCGAATGCTCCGGCATTGTATACGGCTGAAGGTGGAATCAATTGGGAGAACGGAACATTCAATAATCCGGTAGCGTCTTTGCTGAGCAAATACCTGAACAAGACCGCATTCTTTAATAATGGTCTTAATGTGTCCTATAAGTTGTTTCCTTTTTTGTCGCTTAAGATGAATGCTGGTATCAGCTATCAGAATTTTGAGGAACGTTCCTTAAAACCGCATACTATCAATAATCCTTCATTTGGACTGACGAGTTCAGCTTCTACCTCTGCGAAAAACAATCAGGTGAACTTTTCTTATATTCTTGAACCGCAGTTGGTGGGGAATTACAAGGTCGGGAATCACCAGTTCGAAGCTTTAGTGGGTACGACTCTTCAAAAGACGCAGACTAATCAGGGGGCTATTCAGGGGAGAGGCTTTGAGAGCAATGCGCTGATTGATAATATCGGTGCAGCCAGTGTGAAAACGATATCGGATCAGGTACGGAGTGAGTATAATTATACAGCGGTGTTTGCACGGTTTAATTATCAACTTCTGAAAAGGTATATCGTTAACCTTACAGGGAGAAGGGATGGTTCGAGCCGTTTCGGGCCGAATAACCGTTTTGGTAATTTCGGGGCGATTGGTGGTGCCTGGTTATTTTCTGAGGAAAACTTTTTGAAGGACTCAAAATGGCTTTCACTAGGGAAGGTCAGGGGAAGTATAGGAACGACAGGAAGCGATAGGATAGGGGATTATCAGTATCTGAATACGTATATTATTTCATCGAATATTTACAATGGGCAGACTGCGCTTAATCCTGCAAGGTTATTCAATTCTGATTTCAGCTGGGAGAGGACTTTGAAGAAGGAACTGGCAATGGAGCTTGGCTTCTGGAAGGGCAGGGTGAATTTTTCAGCGGCCTATTATGATAATACCTCATCGAATCAATTGGTTGGAATTCCGCTCCCTGCCACTACAGGATTTTCTTCAATTCAGTCGAATCTTCCGGCTAAGATCAGAAATTCGGGATGGGAATTTGATTCTTCTTTCCAGGTTTTGAAGAGCGGGAAACTCAAATATGATACTTCATTCAATGTGAGCGTTCCCCGGAATGAACTGGTGGAGTTCCCGAATCTTGAGGGTTCAACCTATTCCAATCAATATGTTGTCGGTTACCCAACCACCATTGCAAAGGTTTATCAGTATGAAGGCATAGATCCTACGACAGGATTGTTCCGTTTCAGGGATTTTAACGGGGATGGAAAAATTAATTCTCCTGATGACAACAAGACCATTGAGCGATTGGGGGTCCGTTTATTTGGGGGATGGTCAAATAACCTGAGATATGGGCAATGGTCTGCATCCTTTTTATGGCAGTTTGTAAAGCAGAGAAACTGGAACTATAACCGGGTGATGAATATTCCCGGTATTATCGGAAATCAGCCTGTGGAAGCACTGGATGTGTGGTCACCTTCGAATCCGGATGGAACGTATATGCCGTACTCTGCGGGGTACAATTCGCAGAAGCAGTCACTGCAAGGGTTTTTCCAAAGTTCCACGGCTGCGATCAGCGATGCATCATTTATCAGATTGAAAAACGTACAGATCAGTTACCGGATTCCTCTCAAGGAGAGTGGTGTAAAGGAAGCCATGGTATATTTTCAGGGTCAGAACCTGCTGACGATTACCAAGTACTTCGGAATGGACCCTGAGTTTTACCTGATAGGTTTTCTTCCCCCTTTAAAAACATATTCTATTGGATTTCAGGTGACTTTCTAAGCTATTCAGGATTGAACGGATTCAAACCGTAGAATAAGGTTTGAATCCTCCATCCAATACCTGAAATTAGACTCATATCTAAACAATTTATAAACAACAGAAAAATGAAAAACAGCATAAAAAAAATAGTTTATCCCGTATTGATGATTGTACTTCTGGTTAGTAGTGCTTCTTGCGAAAAATTCGTGGAGACCGATTTCCCCAACAACCAGCTGGCAACGGAAATGGTTTTTGAAGATGAAAAAACTGCCGATGCAGCCTTAGCCGGTTTATATGCCGGTCTCTGGACGAATTCGGTAGTAAGTGGTACGTCCGATGGTTCTGGTGCCTTTCTGGGAACGTACGCCGATGATATTACCTGTGTTTTTACCTCAGCAGGTAATTCGATCCTCGATATCTACAATAATCAGCCTCTTCCGACAAATTCCACAATCACTCTTGTCTGGACAAATGCCTATCAGCAAGTTTACATGGCAAACAGTATTATTGCGGGGTTAGAAAAATCCAAAAGTCTCTCTGAACATACGAAAACACGGATCAGAGGTGAAGCCTTGTTCATCCGGTCTCTTATTTATTATTACCTGTATCAGATTTTTGGGGAAATCCCCTATACGGATACTACCGATTATGTATATAACCGTAATCTGGGCAGAATGCCTAAGGATGAGTTTCTTGTGAGGTTGGAAACCGACCTTTCAGAGGCGGTAAATCTTTTGCCGGCTTCCTACAGAAATCCTGAAAGAATCTATGCCAATAAAGCAACCGGCTATGTTTTGCTGGCTAAAATGAAAATGCTGATTGGAAAATGGCAGGAAGCAGAATTTTTAGCACAAACTGTTATACAAAATTCAGAGTATGTATTTCAGACTGATCTTTCGAAGGTGTTTCAGAAATCGGGAAAGCATATCATCTGGCAGTTGAAACCGAAAAACAATACAGATGCGACACAGGAAGCGCTAATGTACAATTTTACGGGAGCTCCTACATCGTTTATCCTGAATCCGGCTTTGATCAATTCTTTTGCAGCAAATGATCTCAGAAGGCAGAACTATTTTACTGCGGTAGTTTTTGGTACACAGACGAATTACAAGCAGATCAAATATAAGGTTACCACAGCGACCAACTCTACGGAATATTCTGTGGTTTACAGGCTGGAAGATGTGTATCTGATGCTTGCAGAATCACTACTGATGCAAAATAAGACGGCTGAGGCAGTGCCTTTTATCAACTATACCAGGCAGCGGGCTGGGTTGGCTCCGCTTAACAGCTCGATCAGTCAAGCTCAGGCATTTTTGGAAATGAAAGCAGAAAGGAGAAAAGAATTTTTTGCAGAACATGGCAGCAGATTCTTCGATCTCAAGAGATGGGAAGAATTGGATCAGCTGAAAACCGTTAAGCCTAACTGGAAAAATACGAATCGATTCCTCCCGCTGCCTCAAAAGGAATTGCTGTTGAATGATAACCTGAAGCCACAAAATGATGGCTATTAACTAAAGAGCTAATGAAAAATGAAATTTTAAATACAATAGTAAAAAAAGGTCAATATGCTTTGTTCACGGTATTCTTTGCAGTGCTTGGATTGATAAATCTGTATGGTCAGGACTACCCCCATCTTGAGAAGCTGGTAAAGGATTCTGAGGAAATGAAATTTCCAATAGCTTCGGAAAACGGCAGATGGATTGCCTGGAATATTGTTTTATCAGATCGCTCGAAGAACGTGATGATGCAGTCTGTAAAGGAGTCAGATAAAAAGTTTGAATGGAAAAATATAAACTCTGTTGCTTTTGCTAAAAACCTTCTTGTTTTACAGACAGGTTCAGACTTGGAGTTGTTTAGTCCTGAAACTGGAAAATCTGTAACGGAGAAGAATGTCAGTAAATATCTTTATGATCAGCACAATGAGGTGTTGTTGGTGCTGTACAATGAAAAAGCAGGAAAAAGATTGGAAGTCCTTGATCAAAACCTAAAAGTAAAGCAAGCTGTAGAAGATGTGCAAAACGTTTTTTCCAGCAATCATGAAACGGTTGCAAAGAAGAAGATAGGTGATATGAACGTCGTTCTGGCGTTGAAAAATGGCTTTTTAGAAACGATTTTTTCAACTGGTGATGATGTGCAGGAAATTATACCGTCCGGTATGCGGCAGAAAGGATTTGTTGCAGTTTCTAAAACTAAAGAGAGAACGACTGTTACGTACATTGATCAGTCTGGGAATCAATATACATTAGATGTCAGTGCATACGGGGAGTATGACCAGTTAACACTGATCCCGTCGCCTGATGAACAGAGGGTTGTCCTCAAGTTCCAGAAAAGAATCAAAGCCAAAACCGATATGGTCAATATCTGGTATGGTACTGAGGTTGATCTTCATAAATATAACAGTTTTGTCATGGAGTATCGTCAAATTGATTGGAATCCTTTTAATGGTGACAAGGTAGAGATGACCCGTAATGGGTATTTTGGAGAAACTGCAATTGGAAATTCATTATATCTGATGAAGGCTGTTGATCTTGAGCAGGTTGATATTATGGATCAATATAGCGGAAAGTCACTTGATAGATTATATCTCTATAATGCTTTAGACAATAAATATACTTTCATAACGGAGATCGGGAAGCAAATGGTGATTTCACCAACCGGAAAGTTTTTAGTGATTCAGAAAGATAATAATTGGCAACTGTACAATACAAGGAGTTTAACCATTGAGGATCTGAATGCTAGATCGGAAATGATTCCATACTTCACATCTGACGAAAAGCTTATCTGGGTTGGTGGAAGCTGGATATCCGAACAGAACCTCAACACCAAAAAGATGACAGAACTGCATGTGGCCCCTGGAGCTGATATTGAGCTTATTGACTTCGAAAGGGTTCATGCAGACATTGGAAACAAACAGGATTATAGAAAGGCAGACCTTACCAAAAGTTTAGTGATTAAAATAACGGACCGTAACAGTCAGAATGTATCGTACGCGTACCTGAAAAATAAGAAATTATATACCATCCTCCCGTCAACAGCTGATGGTATTACCGAATTTAAAAAATTAGGGTGTAAGGAAGATTATTTCTGGGTTCAGGAAAATTACAACAAACGTCCTAGGGTTGTTGCGAAAACAGGGAAAGGTGTTCCCAAGGTCGTCTACATTTCTGATCCCAAGAATGTAAAATATGAAAATATGGAACTCATCAAGTTTTCTTATAAAGGGTCGGACGGAGAAAATATTGAAGGGAATCTATATATGCCCCTTAATTATGATCGTTCAAAAAAATATCCGGTCATTACTTTTGTTTATGAGAAACTGGGCTATTTTACAAAATCATTTCGAAGACCTTCTTTTTCACATCCGATTGGTTTTAGTATACCTTTGCTGGTGGAGGAGGGGTTTGCCGTATTATTGGCTGATATTTCACAATCTGACAAAGGAGCGGGAATTTCAGCATTGGAAAGTGTCAACAATGCTTTGGATCAATTGCAGAAAGTAAAAAATGTAGACATGAAAAGAGTGGGATTGTTAGGGCAATCTTTCGGAGGGTATCAAACCAATTTTATTGCGACGCATTCTGATCGCTTTGCAGCTTATGTATCAGGTGCCGCTGTGTCAGATGTTATTCGTACATATTATGCTTACAATTATAATTTTAAAGCGCCGGATTATTATCGATATGAAGGACGCCAGTATTGGTTTAAAGAAACTGTTGCAGAGAATCCCGACAAATATATCAGAAACAATCCGATCATGTTTGTCCAGAATGTCACTGCTCCTATGCTTTTATGGACCGGAACCGATGATGGAAATGTAAGTCCTGAAGGAACTAAATCCATGTTTATTGGCTTACGAAAATATAGAAAACCCGTTATTGCATTGTTCTATGATAAAGAAAAACATGTAATGGGAAAGCCGGAAACCCAGAAAGACTTAACGATAAGAATTCTGGACTGGTTTAATTATTACTTAAAGGATAAAAAAGATATTCCGTGGATACAGAAAAATTTAAAGGGTGCTTAATAGCACCCTTCTTTTTTAAAGGTTAATTACTTTAGTCAGGGATTCTGAATAATTCAGTCTCACAACCTGTCTGATAGAGTTGTTGGTCTCCCGAAGGCTCTGATATCTCACAAGGAAGTCCTGAATTATCAGTGGTACACTGTACGTCAGTCATTACACATGGTGATTGTGGATTAGCCAAATCGATTTTCCATCCGGGGATATCGACTTTCTTACTTGTTTCTGATACTACATTCGTAGCATACGCACTGCCCGCTCCGATCAACAGGATTGCCAATGGCAATGCGATTTGTCTGATTTTTTTCATGATGTTAAAATTTGTACTGGTGCCTACTCTTTGTTCAGGTTTTCGGCTTCCCCTGAAATGAAATGTTGAATGATGTTTTGCGCAAAACGGTATCTGATCAGTTCATTTTCAATAATTAAATAAAGATTGTCATTGTGCATTGTAAATTGTACACGTTGACCTTCCTTCGAATTAGGAACACTAATGCTCCCAAAATATTTTTGTTCCTGTATGGAATAGAGATCAAGAATTATTGCTTTCTTACCTCTGTCCCTTTCCAACTTTCCTCTACGGTCAGATTCTATAAATAATATACCTTTATAAACAGTAGATCTTTTATTGACTATAAGTGGATTGTTCAGCTTCTTATTGCCGTCTTGCAATATTGATAAACCCAGATTGGCTGTACGGATCGTATCTATTGTTCTGAACACGATCTTGGAATTCAGTTTCCGATCGGTCACTACAAATTGGTTGGTGTAGTTGTACACATATACTATTTTTTTTGTAAAACGATCGTAACTAAGCTGGCCATCTGCTTCAAAAAAACCATCCTCTCTTTTTTCCAGAAGTTCAGGTCTCAGCACTACTGAGTCCTTGCTCCCTCTGCCTAAAATACCTAATGTTTGGATTTGCCTCTTACGATGAAACGCACCGATAACAAAGTGGTCGTGATCCAGATTTCTTATTTTTCTGTAATAGGTTTTTCCTATGTTCTGTTCTTTCAGAAATGGTCTGCTGGTACTACCTTCAAAAACTACAGGAAGCTTACCGTCGTATAGGTAAATAATGCTGTCTGTAACTTCTAAAATAGGAGACCTGAATACTAAGTCTGTCCGGTTTAAACTGATGTTTTGTGTTTTAACCTCTGACATATTTGCAATCTTTGTCACACTAAACGGCGCCGTATAATTTCCGAGATATAAAGTGTCACCATTGAAACCGGCAAAATAATAGGAGTTTAATTTGAGGTCAAAGGTTTTATCCTTTAAAATGGGATGCTGCAAAAATCTTCTTTGGAAGCCATTGTCCTTTTTAACGATGTATTCTGATCTTTGATACAGTAGATACATTCCAATTGAACATAAAAGTGCCGACAATAATAATGATGAGCCAATTCTTGAGGTGCTTATTCTCGGTTTTTCCTGGTTCATAACGATTGCAATGCTCGCAAGAATTATGCAGATCAGATTAAACATGAGATGGGTGTTCCAATCCATCTTTTCCAGTATTCCACCACATGAACATGGTATGAATTCACTGTAATTCAGGATTAAATAAATATATACACTAAACAAGACCATCAAAATATAAGAGCCATATAATCCGATATTTCTTGTTTTTTGAAAGATCAAAAGGACGCAAACCAACAATTCCATGATTAAAATTCCGTACGTGATAATCGCAGCATAAGAACTTAGAAGGGGAGACTGTGCGATCTGAATCTGGAAATTTTCAAAATCCATAATTTTACTTACCGTTGCGTAACAAAACAATAGGATGAAAAAATAGCTGACGATTTCTACAAATCTTGTTTTAATGGTTTTCATATTTTTAGCCTTTTTTTATTAAAATCCACTGTACCTTTTTTCCGCAGTATTCAGGCATTGCTTCACCTTTTGATAGAAAAACCGTTGTGGTAATGTGACCTTTTAATTCCCATTCGCCACTATAGGTGCATTTTTTTCCAGAGGGTAAAATGATTTCCTTATTCTCCATGTTCAGCAGTTATAAAACTTTCAATTACGATTGACACTGCTGTCTATTTACCAATGGTATCCAGGCTTGTCCTCCAGTGCTGTTTGTCTCTTCTCGGCTCATCATCATCACCGGTATCAAGATGGTCTATACCGTAACCTTTTGCAGTTGACTTATTTGTATCTTTTACTTCAGCTTTTTCTTTTTTTAAGCTAACAGGTTTTGCATTTTCCAGCAAGGAGTCCGAATTAATACCAGAATCAGATCTTTCGCACGACTGCATAAATAATGCAGTAATTAAACTAAATATTGAGATATACTTTTTCATAATGTTTTAATGATTTTTAAAAAGTTATCCCGGCCGGGTTGTTTAGATATCTGGTTCGAAATTAGGATGATTAAACCCGTGGTAAAAGTGTTTGGTGGAACAGTGGATCATTAAAAATGGAATAATTGATACATTATTCCACTATAAATGATAATTATTATTTTGGGCTTCAATGGTTTATGTCAAAATACTTTTCTGTGATGTTGCCTACCTTTTTGATTACGACTTTTTGGCTAAATTTGATCTAACCATAATCAAATGCAAAATCATAATAGACTTTTAATGCTAATTCTAGCTTTGTTCATCAATTTCTATCAATGTCAGGAACAACAGAATTCCTATAAAAAATTATCATCCCTTTTTAACTCGTATTCTGAAAACGATGAGAGGGCTATGGTTTTTGTGAATATGTATATCGATAAAGCTAAAAAAGAAAACAATTTAGAAAAATTAATTATAGGTTATGAAGAAGCAATCTATTATACCCGGATAGCTGATAGGAAACTTTTATACAGTGACAGTGCAATCAGCATAGCAGTTAGATCTGCTGATAAAGACCAGATCTCACGGGCTTATTTGGGAAAGGGTATTATTTATTACTACAATATCAGAAACCATAAAAAAGCACTTGAAGAATATCTGAAAGCTTTTGATTATTCAAAGAGCTCAGAAGATGAGTATCTGAAAAATAAAGTAACGTATCATCTGGGCATGGTTAAAGATTATTTGGGATATCATAAAGAAGCTTCAGAACATTTTATCGAAACTGCGAAATATTTTGAAAGTAGCATGAATATTAAGAACATTCACCATAATACAAAACTCAATTATGAATCCGGCTACTTCAACAGCATTTATCGATTGAGTAAGTGCTACCATAACATGAATCTTTACGCTAAGGAAGATTCTTTGATTGATATTGGCCTCACGAAATTAAGTTCGACAGATCAACATTCTGTGGAGTATGCTTATTTTCAAAAAGGCAAAGGCATTCAGCTCATAAGAAAAGGTCAATCCCAGAAGGCGTTAAAACATTTGAAGTTAGCTCATGACATCTTATGTCATGAGCAGGATTTTGCATCATTGGCTACGGTTAATTTTTATTTGGGAAAATTGTATTGGAAAGCGGGAAGAAGAGCAGAGTTTGTGAAGTATTTGATTAAAGTGGATTCTATTGTCAATAAATTTAAGTACATCACACCCGAAATAAGGGCAAGCTATGAATACCTGATTAATGATGCAAAGAATTCTGCCGATACAGAAAAGCAACTTTACTATACCAATCAACTTTTAAAAGTCGATTCCATTATTATCAACGATTTTCCGAAGCTCTCCTCAAAAATAAAAAATGAGTACGATACCGAAAGACTGGCGGCTGAGAAGAAAAAACTTATGGAACAAAATCATATCGGTACCATCCTGTATTTATGTTCGATTGCAATTGGTTTTGGCTTTATCGGTTACATCATCTATCAATCTGTTAAAAAAGAAAAAGAGTTAACAAGTCGATATGATAAGCTGAAGGATAAATTTCAAAATTATAAGAAAGAATCTGAAAAGTTGAATATTCCGGACGGTAGTGGTAAAGAAGATAAATCCAATGGTGAAGGGGCGATTGAGAATGAACTAACGGGGCAGGAAAGTACCAGAGATTTATTCAGCACGGAGTTGATTGAAGATGTAAAAAGAAATCTTATTGTTTTTCAGGAGAAGAAGCAGTTCCTAAAGAAGAATATTAAACTTCCTGAAGTAGCTGCGCTGATTGGGACTAATAGAACTACATTGTCATATGTTATCAATGATCACTTAGGGACTACCTTTACGGAGTACCTTAAAATTTTAAGGATAAACTACATTACTAACCTGATGATGGAGGAGAAAAAATACCTGAATTATAAGATTGACAGTCTTGCAGAAATGTGCGGAATGCTCAACAGGCAGGTATTTACCAGACATTTCCGGGAAATCAATGGAATGAGTCCTAAAGATTTTATGCGAAAGCGCAATCAGGAACTTGATCAACAATAGCCACCTATTTTTATCCGATTTTTACGTTACTAAAATTTTAACGTATGACCGGTACAAATTTCAAAAAGAAAGTTGATCAGCTGTGGAAAGACCTCAGCGAAAATGTCGATGCAATACATCGTTCTAAAAGTGATGTTTTATTATATGCAGAAGAAATTCTGATGGATACAGACAGAGCTATCAGAAAGCTGAAAGAATATGTTTCTCAATACCGATTTGAAGATTGGAATGAGGAAATTTATTTTTTCAAGGTCACGAAGCCAAAATTTGTTTCTATCTATATTTATTACTCGAAGCTTTTATCCATTGAAAGTTCGAAACCTTACGCAGATCCTTCTGTACTCAAAAACTATTATGAAACAGAAAGGGCTAATCTATTATACTTCTATCAGGAACATAAAGAATTTATCAGCTACTACAGACGTAAGGCAACCTATCTGGATAAAAAGTATTTTGTCAAGTTCAAGTTTGATTTTAAACTTAGACTAAGCCCCGAATTTTATAGCTATGATGAGCATTTTACAACATCCCACGATCACACGGTTTCTCAGATTCTGGCCAATGACCGTTTGGATTTGTATCTGACTACTAAGATAAATTCTGAATATGTAACCGATCATATTGTTTTCCAAAGCAGCCCGATGGAGTGGACTGCCCCCAAAGTTGCATTGACTGAACTGTTGTATGCTCTTTACCAGACCAAGTGCTTCAACGCAGGAAAAGCTGAACCTGCAGAAGTTTTTCGATGGGCAGAGACTGCATTGAATATTAATTTGGGGAACTACCATAAGACCTTAAGCGAAATTAAGCTCAGAAAAGCTGATCGTACTAAATTTCTTAATCTAATTAAGCAAAATATGGAGCTGTATCTTGATAATTCAGACGAATAGTAAGGATTTCTACTATTGAATACGTATGAAATGTTTCATTTTGGATGATTTACCTGTAGCTTAATGAAATATCTTGTCTATTTATATTTTTTTTCCTTTTTTAATCGTGGGATGATAACAGGAAAATTATATTTGCTATTTGACTTATGGTACGTCAATGCCTTCTGACAGGCTCTTACGGTATAATTGTCTTTTAACCTGATTCTGTCTTTTTTCATAAACCTTTCGGTAGTTACGACATACTACCGAAAGGTTTTTCTGCTTTTTTATCAGTTTTGTATCAGAAAACAAAACAAGTTTCACACAATTCTAAAAAGATTTTTAATGAAAAAATTTGATCTTAAAATTCCCATCTGGCAATTGACCGTCGAGGAATTTCTGGAAATTTTAAAAAATTTCACCTCTGAAAAAAAATATGAGTACGGATTGAAGGGATTAGCAAAAATTCTTGGATGCTCCGTTTCCAAAGCGTCGGAGATTAAGTCGTCAGGTATTTTGGACAATGCTATCATCCAAAATAAAAACATAATTATCATTGATAAGGAAAAAGCATTGGAGCTTTTCAGCAAAAAATAGATATGTATTATCTTGAATTAATTCAGCGGTTTTGGGATTTCAACCATGAAAATAAGATCGGATCTACAGCTACAGCATTCTACTTATATCTATTAAAAGAAGGATTCGCTAACGAAAGCTATGACTTGAAGTTATCTGATGTAAAGATAAGCAGGGAATTGCGACTGACTAGAAAAACGGTCAAATCAACTAAAGAAAAGCTCCGGGATTTAGGATTGATTGAATTTCAAACCAGAAACGGTCTTCCGTGCGACTATCGTATATTGTTACATTATCCTTTACCGCCTAATGTTGAACGTATGGTGAAGGTATTGGAAATTGAACATTTTGTTGATTCGGACACTATTAAAGGAGAAGATAATTTCGTTGATCTTGAAGAGAGTTTTGACATTACGATTATTCCGAAAGATCCTCTGATGAAAGATCATTTGTATTTCCCTGATTCACAACCGCAGCTGAATAATTTAGATATTCCAACCTTTGATGAATTTTTGCAGTACGCTCAAACATTGGAATTATACGAAAGTACAATGAACCTTATCCTAAAGGAAAAATACGAAAGTTGGTTAGATAATGGATGGACTAATCATTCAAAAAGATTGATCACCAATTGGAAGTCTTCTTTAAAAAGTGTTTTACCGTTTTTAAAAGATAAAAAGGCAATACAGGGCACCTCAATAACTATTCCAACGATAAAGCGCCCGAAGTCCTCTTAGTACTTTCCAATGAAATCCTCAGTTTTAATTTCTAAACGAGAATTGTAATTAAATAGATCATTCGATATGGCTGATACAGAAACGAATTTTAAAATGATTCGTAAAATCTTTGAAGAAAAAAGCGATAGAAACCCTGAGCGGATCAGATTAGGAAACGCTTTCGTTGATGATTTTATTTTTGAGGATCAGGCGGCAGCAGATATTCCCATCAATGCTTTACGTGTCATTTTTAATATTGTTTCAATGATTAGTACTGAACAATTTCGACCTGAGGATCGACCTCATCAACTTTCTTTATTCGAGGAGGAATTTGAGACTGATCATAATATTTTCGCCTCTTTAAAAATAAGAAATAGTAAAATATCGCCCAGTGGATCAACCAAACAAGTCATTGATGCCTATGAGTTTTTAGCTAAGTTTAAAATGGCTTGGTACAAGTCTGTTAATGCAAAGGGAAAGGAAATTAAAACATTCGGAGGATTAATTTCTACTCCTTCTTATGATCAACGAGGGTATACTCGGTTTTTGATCAGCAGTTACTGGCTTAAAAAATTAATGGTTATTCCTGAATATAATTATGCCCTCTATAATCTCGTATATAATATCAGCAATAACAAGCATGTCATTTTTGCGATATGGCTTTCAAAATTACCAATCACCGGAACAAGTGTCAGACTTTCTAATTTGAACAGGAAATTTGGACTCCATTATAAAACAGCAAATGACTTCTGCTTTAAATTTTTAAAACCTGCGAGAACCAATCTAAACAAGTTCAATAACCTCTCTTTCAATTATAAGTATTGCAAGGGTGTAATTACTATAATACCTTATCAGACAATAGCGGTAAAGACATCTAACTTGGCTGTAGATGTTTCCGAACAATCTAAATTAACAAGGAGATTACGATACTTCAGAAAAAGATACGTAATGAAGGAAAATGAAATGACACTTTTTACTTATCAATATAGAAACATTCCCCAAACAAGAATATTGATAGAGCGCGCATTTTCAGAATTTAAAAAAATGAATAGACTGCAGAAAATTAGGTCGACAGATTTTAAAGGAATGACCTTTTTACAGAAGATTCAGGAATTTATCATTGTACTGTACAGAGAAACAAAAGTAGGGAAATTATTGCCCAATGGGTATCCGACCATTATCTGAGTTCGGATTTGCACTCATCTGTATTTCGGAATTACGCTCATGTGTCTTTCGGAATTGCACTCGTTGATGTTAAAAGGATAGTCGGATCAATGATTCTGATGGTGGGTTTTCGGAATTGCACTCATTGGCGGACGTCTAAATCTGTAAATGAAGATAAGTTATTAATTTTTAAAGAACGTTTTCGGAATTGCCCTCATGCATTACAAATGCATTTTCGGAATTGTACTGATCTCTATTTCGGAATAGCACTGATCTCTATTTCGGAATTCCACTCATTTAAAAAATAAGTATGATAAGCTAATAACGGTTGATTGCTGTCACCATTAAAAGTCCAATAAAAGATTATAAAGTTATTTTTTTATTAAAAGGAAATAACGCTTGAGAAATTGCTTCAAAAACAAAAAAAATGAATTGTCAGGATATTAAGAATAGGGTAGGAATCAGAGTAGTGTTAGAGTCCTTCAACATATTTCCAGTCAAGGAAAATCAAAGAACTGCTTTTTATTTCGCACTCGATAGAAAGGAGAGCGTTCCAAGCCTCGCAGTTGATTTTATGAAAAATACTGCTTTTGATTTCGGAACTGGAAAAAGCTATGACGTAATTTCTATTGTTCAAGTCATCAACAGATGTTCAGTATCCGAAGCATTAAAATATCTGGCTCGATTTGATTTCTCTCTTTTGAATTCTGAAGAGAAGATCGGTAGTGTAGTACAAAAACAATATGAGATAACAAAAGTGATTGACATTAAGCACCCTGCATTAGTTCAGTATTTGCAATTTCGTAAGGTATACGAACAAAAAGATCTTATTAGTGAAATACATTACAGGATGAATAATAAAAAATATTTTGGAATTGGTTTTAAAAACAATTCAAATGGACTTGAAATCCGAAGTACGTATTCTAAGTTGTGTTTGGGCATTAAGGATGTAACATTGATCAAGAATGATCTGAACTCTGATAACGAAATCATTCTGTTTGAAGGCTTTTTTGATTATCTCACTTACAGAGCGATCAATATTATAAACGATGAAACTGCAGATTATCTCATTTTAAATTCTACAGCAATGTTTTTCAAAGTTGAAAATGTATTAATGGGATATGATAAAATTTTTCTTTTTCTTGATAATGACGACAATGGTAAGACAGTCAAACAAATGATACAAACGAAATATAGGAATGTTGAAGATTGCTCCTCATTGTACAGTGATTATAAAGATTTGAATGAATGGTTCGTAAAAAACAATAAAATTTAGCACCTGGCCTCTTAGGAAGTTTTTTTGTATGTCGAATATGCAGGTAAAAGCAGAAGAATAATTTCTCAAGTAATTTTAACTGTGTCTACATTTTTACTGAATTTTAGCTGATTTCTGTTTTTACTATTGCAATGTAAAGTAACATCATTCTCACAGAAAATAAATATTAATCTACAATTGTAAGTCGACAAAACTGGACCTGACAAATTTTTGCTTTTTATTTTATAGGTGGTATTTGGAGATTCTATAAGATGGGAACTTTAAAATCTTATTTTTTCATTTAACTTTCTCAAAATCTCATATCATTAAACAAAGTCTCATAAATTTAAAGAGTATTTCGGGTGCGACAAAGAATCGTCCCGAACTTGATAAAATGCTTGAACATTTTAGAGAAGGTGATGAGCTTTATGTCTGGCGGCTTAACCGATTAGGTCGAAGCCTAAAAAATATTATTGATCTTGTTTTAAGTTTAAGTGGCAAAGGAGTTATAATAAAAGGTCTTGTAGATGGTGTAGATACTTCTACTATTAATGGGTCGACTATTTCTTAATATAATGGCCTCTTTGGCTGAATATGAACGAGAGTTGATTAGAGAGCTAACCAATGCTGGATTGCAATCTGCAAGGGCAAGGGGGAGATTAGGCGGAAGACCAAAAGGTTATACTGCGGAAACAATATCCAAACTGTTATTACTACGTTCTTTATATAAAGATGTTAGTAAACGTCCTGAAGATATTTATAAACCATTAGGTCTGACCAGGGCAACATTTTATAGATATGCCAAAATTCTTGAGAATCATTCTGATGAAGAAATAAAGAAAATGGGAATTAAAAAATAAAAGATTAAAGATAAAATGCAGCTATTCATTATCACAGGTGGCTCGGGTGTTAGTAAGACAACATTAATTAATTTTTTAAAAAGTAAAGGATTTGCAATTGTTCTTGACTCCGCTCGAACTATTATCAAAGATCAAGTTAATATAAATGGTGAAGGTCTCCCATGGAAAAATAAACATTTATATAAATACTAGATTTTAAGTATTTTAGCAAATAATTGGTATTACGTATTTTGCATATTGTTTGGATTTGCGAAATACGTGAATACGAATGACATTTCACCTAAAATTGCGGATGTAAATGAAGATATTAAGCACAATTATCTTAGTTTTAATTTCTACTATATGTTTTTCTCAAGATTTGGAACTTGAAAAAAATTCAAACTGGAAAAAATATAAGAAAGTTATAGAAACGAATTTTAAAAATAATTCAAAAACAGAATTTTTTTTAGAAGATGGAAAAATAAAAAATATTAAAATTTTCACTAATAATTTACTGATAAAAACAATATTTTTTAATGAAAACGAGATGAATGCTAAAGATTCAACAAAGAATATCTACAATGATGGAGAATTTATTTATTTCTACAATGAAAAAAAACAGTTAACTGAAAAAAGAAGTTTTGAAACGCTGTTTTTGACACAATATTTCTATGATAAAAATGGACTTTTAAAAAAGACAATTGGAACAGATGTTAAAAATAGATATAGACATATTATTGAATACAGTTACGACAAATGTTCAAATATAACAGAGGAAAAAGAAGAAGAAATAGGAGAGTCAATTAGAGGATATTTGTTTAAACCTTCTGTTTTAAATTATGAGTATAAATATAATAATAAAGATTGTATTTGGACTGAGAAACATTTAACAATATATGGAAAGAAAAAACTAGTAAAAAAAAGATTTCTAAAAAAAAATATTCGACAAAAGTGGTAACTGTTGTATAACAAGAAATTTAAAAAAAAGTATAAAAATCACGGATTAAGTGCTAGTCTCAAAAAACGATAAAAATGCATATTCATGGAATTTAAAAAACAAGAAATTTTAGATTTTTTCGAAAAAAAGATAGTAATCTCAAGTATTAACACTATAGATCAGAAAGCCAATTTTCCATTGATTTTTTTTGGTAAAAAAGTACTGAATTCAAATATTGAAACTGTAAAAGATGTAATTACTTCATTGACATTTACCATAGATGAAAAGGATAATTTAAACCTACTTAAAGATATATTCGATGTTTATCAAAATCCTAAATTTGCACTAGAAGCTAATTTATTTGGTAACCATCATATTGATGAAGAGGGAATTTTAGAATTTGGTACAGTTTCAAATAAAGATTTTGTTTTTGATAAAAACAAACTGGAAGAATATTTATATTTTATTTGGGATACCGGTAGATTTTTGCTTCATTATTACAAGCCGAATACCTTTATGAATGATGACAACAATATTCGAATTGAAATTTACACAAAATGATTTATTTAAAGGCATAGAGATTAATCTCACAAAACGATTAGATAGTACTATCGTAATTTAATAAATTACTGAATGTTTAGTGTATTCTATAAACCTGAAAATTAGAGAATGAGAAATAATATTTGTTCGAAAACCTGCTTTTTTAGTGCCTGCATAATTGTTTTTTATGGAATCATGTTTTCTTGTTCGACAGCAAGCTTTTCACAGAATGAAATTCCATATAAGAAAGATTCTCTGTATGTTGAAATTGAGAAATTAGGCCATGAACTTACTTTAAAGAATAAAGTTCCCGGAGTTGCAGTAGCCGTGATCCGGGATGGAAAGATCGCCTGGTTACAGTCGATCGGTTATGCGGATCTTGCTGGCAAAAAACCTGTAACTTCTGAAACGATCTTTAATATTGGCTCTATCTCCAAGCTGATCTCTGCCTGGGGCTTTATGCAACTCACTGAAAAAGATCTTGTCAAACTGGACGATCCCGTTGATCAATATCTAACCCGATGGCATCTGCCAGAATCTGAATTTGACAGATCAAAAGTAACACTGAGACGGATCTTGAGCCATACTGCAGGACTTTCTGTACACGGCTACGGTGGATCAGACCAAGGAATACCATTGCTAAGTCTGGAAGAATCACTGAACGGAAAAACCAAACGGAATGGTGAAACTGTACATCTCATCAGCGAGCCAGGAACTAAATGGAATTATTCCGGAGGAGGCTATACGTTAGCTCAATTGCTTTTGGAAGAGAAAACGAACCAAAATTTCTCCACCTATATGACGAATAATATCTTTCTGCCCCTTGGAATGAAACATACAAGCTATGAATGGACAACAGAAATGATGGCAACCGCAGCAACGGCATATGACGAGCAGGGAGAACCTATAAAAAATCGAATATTTACTGAAAAAGCAGCGGCAGGTCTTCAGACTACTATTAAAGATTTGGCACATTTTGCAGAGCTGTCTATTATACCGGATTCTAATCAACTCAATAAAGTTTTGAAACCGAAAACCATTAAGCTAATGGAAACGCCCGTTCATCCATCATCCGAGGAGGGCGAAAGCGGTCTGGGCTATCGGTTTATGAATTATGAAGGTTTCAGAACCATAGGACATACGGGTGAAAATGCAGGCTGGAGTGCGGCTATGTTTTTGGATCGTCCAACTAAAAGTGGCATCATTATTCTATGCAACGGATCCAATGGTGATCAAGTTTGGTTTCCTATTTATCAAAGCTGGCTGAAAACTGTTAGGCAGAAAATGAATCTTCCAAGTAATCTCTGATAACTAAACAATAAAATCTCACAAAACGATATAAATTTTAATATCTCGCAGCAATCGATGGAAAATACTTTCAATTATACCAATCATAAAATACGCAATGCAGTATTGCGTTTCTTGCACTTGTATGGTATTTCTTACATATATCTTTTTATGCTTACGTCACAGTTTTCGCCATTAGAGGGTATCTATAAAAACGGGGTATTGTGGGGATGTAAAAATATTTTTAACTATAAGCAGATTGAGTATATTAAGATTACGGGAAGTGGTGATACGACTTTAGATTATTGTGTAGTAATCGTAAATCTGATCTTTGCTGCAGTGGTATCACTCATTGTAATTCTTACAGATAAAAAACAGCGCACATTCAAAGATCTTCATTGGTTAACGGTCGTAGTTGTTCGTTATTACGTAGCCATGATTATGCTGTCATATGGTATCTCAAAGCTCCACAACGGACAGTTTCCCGCTAACTCAATTGATCGGCTGGAAGAAAAAATCGGCGATATGTCTCCGATGGGAATGATATGGACAATGATGGGCGCTTCAACAGGTTACACATTTGTTTCCGGACTTCTTGAAGTTATTGGTGGACTTCTGCTTTTCTTCAGACGAACCAAAACTTTTGGTGCGCTTTTTTCCATGACTATTATGATCAATGTGGCTCTGCTTAATTTCTTTTATGATGTGCCTGTAAAAATATTTTCCAGCCACATCGTTTTGTCCTGTATATTTATTATAAGCGGTGATGCCAAAGGATTATATCGCTTTTTTATTTTACATCAACCATCTCAACTACGTTTTCATCCACGAAATTCTGACAAAAAATGGAAACGTAATACACTCACTGCCTTGAAATGTTTTGTATTGTGTTTTCTTATATTAACTTCATCGCCAGGACTTTTCTATAAATCACCACCTTTACCTTTGGAGGGGACTTATACTGTTGAAAAATTTATAATTAACAATAAGGAGTTACCGCATTCCAAAAACGACTCGATTGGTTGGAAAAAACTTTTAATCAGTTATCCTGGTTGGACAGACATAATACTTAACAATGACAGTTTGAACACGTTTGAAGCAGTTATAAATACAAAAGAAAAAACAGTTATACTAAGAAAGCCGGATTGGGATAATATACACGCTAATCTGCATTACAGTATACAGGAAAACTATACTTTTTTTACAGGGAAGATCGGTTATGACTCAGTAAGAATAAAAGCAAAAAGAAAGAAAAAGGAAGATTATCGATTAAACAAACGTGGATTTCATTGGATCAATGAATATCCTTTTAATAAATAATAAATACCTTTCAAATGCTCCTGTATAATTGAGTACATAAAAAGCGGGAATCAATCTCAAAAAACGATACTCATTATATAAAATGAAAATTTAAAAATATGGGCTGGAAAATATTTGTAACTTTTATCAAAGATGCAGGAAATATTGAAATCAATGATTGTCTAATACAATCTTTGGGATTTAAAGATTTTGTATTTGTAGAAACGACCAATTTTAGTGAACGACCAGAAGTTGGAGAACTCTATGTTTCAAAATTTAAAAATCATCTTTTAATTGCTAATTCAGATTTAATTTGGCAGTTTACTAAACCTGATACAACCAAAACTGAAAGGAATTTTATAGAGACATTTCCTTCTTCAGAAATTTTTTCTTTGAATTTAGGATATGGAACGTATTATTGCCTAATTGAAAATGGAATCAAAATCCGTCTAAGAGAAGTTGGAGACGAAATTTATCAAGATGTAGGAAAACTGATTCCTGAAGAATTAAATTTAAAAGCTGAAGATTTGTTTGATGACGAGGAGTTAAAATTTATGAAAGAAGAATTAACAAAGGAGGAATTCGAGCAACAGTACCAATCCAATTTAGCATATGAGACAGCATTCGAGGTAACAAAAAGATTTTTCGGAATAAGGTACGATGAATTTGAAATTAAGGATTATATATTTGAAAGCGTAAAATATAGAAATTACCAGATAGATGATATACAAGATTATGGAATCAAAGCAGACATGCAATTTGAATAATATTAGTCTCACAAAAAGATTAATATAATCTTTTCAACTTCTTGATGCGGGTGATCAGTTTCAATCTCTGACTCCTTATCTTTTAATTCAGATTGACCAGGGCTTCGATGTAGAAATTATTCAATGGTGACGATTTTTTTTAGAGCAAACCTTTTAGCAATTGATTTTTACAATTTAAAACATCTTTTCATCGTTTTGAATTTATTCATTCGATTCATTCTGTCTGGAAATCAATTTTAAATCTTTTATTTCTAAAATTTTTTCCTTATATCCGATTGTCAGTACCCGAGCTAGTGCATTTACGATTTCATCATAAGTCAATGTTTGATTGCGAAATAAAAATGGATAGATAAAATTAAGTCCTTTATAAATCAACCTCACATTCTCTTGTACTTTTAATGGAATTATAAAACCGGGTCGGAAACTGTAAGCAGCTCTAAAATGCAGTTTCTTTAATGTGTTCTCTGTTTTGCCTTTTACCCTTGCCCACATTATTTTCCCATTTTCTGAACTGTCGGCGTAAACGCCCGATAAGTAAAAGAAAACCATATGAGGGTTCAGATCAGCAAGTCTTTTTGCAAACATCAACGTGGTATAAAAAGTGATGTGGTTGTATTTCTCCTCGTTCATACCAAAGGAACTTATCCCGGCACAATAGAAACAGCCATCGTAGCCGGTCAACTGAGCACCGTGAGCATCTAAATCTGTAAAATCCTTTACAATCAGTTCCGAAAGTTTTGGGTGGCGTAATTGAAATGTTCTTCTATTTACCATTAATACCCCGGTAATAGCGGGATGGTTCAGAGCAGCCAATAGGACGCCTTCCCCGATCATTCCTGTTGCTCCTGTAATTATGATCTTCATTCTCTTATTTCTATATGCTCATCAGCATTTTTAATCATTTTCCAGAACAAATCGAATGTATCCTCAATGATCTTATTTTGAGCTTTCTTATTGAACTTTTTCGATAATAAGTATTGATTTACACCAAATACCTGATTACTGATCAAAGTGTATAATAAATTTACATCGGTATCGATGATCTGCTTCTCCTCGATGGCCGAACGAAAAATCTGTAATACGGGTGCTATCTGAGCGGAAATCTCATCATTCCCAATTTTTTTTAGATAGGGTGAATTGGAGAACTGTGCCAGAAACAAGAACTCTTTTGGATTACGGAGTGACCATTTTAGAGACTCCTCATAATAGGTTTTAATCATCTCCTTTGTTGATTTAGCTCCTGACAATACAGCATTTATATTTTCTGCAGCCAAACCCTTTAATCTCAAATAGAGCGACACAATCAGGTCGTCCTTGGTGGGGAAAAAATAAAACAAAGTTCCCGTTGCTATACCAGCTTCTTTTGCAATTTTGCTTGTGGGTGTATCATTAAATCCTTGAGCTACAAATAATTTCAAGGCAGTTTGCAGCAGTATTTCTCTTTTATCCATCTATTATATTTTTGGAAAATACAATTGAAGTATAACAGTACCCATACTTCGATCGTATTCCTAAATCATTAGTATTACTTAATATCATCCATTGGACCGCAAAATAATTCATTAACCATAATTGTGTCCAGATATTCATAAAGCCCACTAATCAGGCTATCCTTAAATATTAGCACCAATATCACATCGTTTTCGTAGATATGACCATCCTTTCTTGTTCCACGAATATGAACATGAATTGCTGCTCGCTCTTCATCCGCGGTAATAGATTGCAGCGTCATTTGCATCCCTTCCGGAAACCGTTCCGCCACAGTCCCCCACAGTTTTGCCTCGTTTTCTGGTGACTGGTATCCACCAAAAGGCCAGGATCCCTCACCACTCAACCAATACACACAATCTGCCGTTTTCAATTTGTTCATTTCGTCAAATTTTCCAGCGACCATTGCGTCGAAATACTGTTTTGCAATTTCTTTTGTTTTCATATATAAAATATTAGTGACTGTTCAGTCAGTCATCGCAAATTTATAAATAAATTATTTACCCACAAAATCAGTTTTGAAAAACAGATTTTAAACGTTTATATGAAGTCAAGTATAAATATTTTACGATCATGCTGATGTTTAGCGAAGTATTCAAGCTGTCCTTCTTAAGCTTGTTATTAACACCGGGACACCTTTTTTAAAAAGTGTGGATGTAATTATTGTTGAACCAAATGTCGCAGGATGGGATCATTCCTAATGTTCCATTTCACTGGCAGCAATATTCAAATGTCTCCTTTTATCTACTTGTAATTGTTTTCAATTTCCTACTTGATATCGATATCCGTAGTGGATAAATATTCCATTTGAACCAGGTGTCGCGTCAAGTTACTGCAACTACCGAATAGAGAAGGCTGAAAACTTTCACAAGAATCAAAAAATAATGAATTTTGTTCTTAAAACCAAACCGTAAATCAATTGATTTTTAATGAAATGAAGCTACTGCAACTACAAACTAGAGAGCTCAAAAAACTTTTGTAAGAATAAAAAAAGAATGAATTTTGAACTCTGAGAGACAAGAATAGTATGGTAGTTTCAAAAAAAGTCCATGAAACTAAAACAAATTTATAACAAATACAAAAACAATAAAATGGCTATAAGAGATAAAAATACATTAAAAACATTTTTTGAAACAGGAGACATTCCTACGCAAAATCAATTTGTAGATCTAATAGATTCCTTCAAACATCAAAACGACACTCATGCCCTTCTTCTCACCGACCGAGAAATAGTATCAATAGCAAATCGTATAGCAACTATTGACAATGGGTTTGTTGAATACTATTTTGATAATATGAGCAATTCATTACTTAAATTGAATGTAGCTCAAGAAAATCTAGAAAACCAAGAGATAGAAATCAGATGTGACATACATGATAATGGTGATGTAAGAAAACAGTACTTTGTTGGTAATGGACCTTATACTGTTGCTATAAAAGAATTTGAAAGCGAAAAGTTACAAGCCAATGAGTACTACTATTTGTATTATGAAACAAGTCTATATGATAGCGTAGATAGACTAATTGGACACAAACTACCAGCTACTCTCAATGGTTATGAATTTGGCAAACTAGATGGAAAGAGCTTTCATTTTTACATTTCAAAACAAAATTTTGGAAAAGAATTAAACGTACTGCATACCAATATTAAGTTCATTAATAAAACAGATATTCCTATTGAATATAAATGCCAGAGTACTAATTGGCGTGATATCTATAGGAATGAAAATAGCTCAACCGCTCATTATGACCAATGGGATTATTTATACTTCAGTTATAATGCAGACATGACAAAAGAAGATTATACTATTGAGTGTAGTGTTTATGATACCAACACAAACGAATTATTAATAATCGACTACCTAGAGCCCGGCGTAAATTATAGACATTTTGGGAACAGTAGTGATACTGAAGGAAATAGAGCAGATAAAGTGAGGAACATTACAATAGAATGCATAAAACTACAAATCTAAATGGATTAAAAGTTCGGATTTGGAGCTTCACCTCAAGGAGCAATCAGAAATGTAAAAATCGAATGTAATTATTATAAAAATGCAAAATATTACAATTGAGAAAATTTCAAAAAACGATTTCATAAAATTTTTTATCCCATTGAAATGATAGATCTAAAAAAACATTTTTTTGTAAAAGATTTACAGGCAGAAGAAATTGCAATAATTCAGTACACAAATTTATCTGTAGCCTTATAACAATAAAGTATGCTATATTGCTGATCATGATCAGTTACAAACTGATATCAATCAAAATTTAAAAGAAAATTTTCTTGAACAAATAAACAGTAAGCTTAAAATTATTAATAGTACATCATTAATATTGTCAAGTTCAATAGGTTTATATTGACTTAGAGAGTACCGGCTATGAAGCTGAAATATTTAGGATTATTTCTGACAAAGTATCTGTACTATCAAATTTTATAGATAATGCAAATATTGCATATGAAAATTATACTAAAACGGTTAGTATTAAAGAGGAGGATCAAGCCTTTGAAAAATATGAAGAAGAAGTACGTTTACAGATTAAGCAGATGAGATATGAGTGAGAAAATATGAATAGCCATTTCGTTAAGAAAACTTTTCGACTTCAGAAATTCCAAACCTTAATAACGTGTCATTTAGTCTCAAAAAAACGATTATATAGCTATTTTGAATTTATTAAATTGCTGAATGTTAAATTAATAAAATCTGAAAAATGATCTTTACGTTAGCTAACCTCCCCACAGTAAATTTTGTAATTTTGATAAATGATAGAAAAGACACCAGAATTTAATCAAGACCTTTACAGTTCCATTGCAAAAATTATGTTGATGCCAAAGACCAAGTTTATAGAAACAGTAATACTATATTGCTGAAAATGTATTGGGAAAGTGGACAGCTTATTATTGAGGATGAACAAAATGGTGAACTTCGTGCAAAGTATGGTAAATCAGTCTTGAAGAATCTTGCTAATCATCTATCAGTAGAATTTGGAAAGGGATTTAATGATAGAAACCTTAATAATATGCGAGCTTTTTTCATCGCATTCCCAATTTGGAACGCAGTGCGTACCGAATTGAGTTGGGCTCACTATCGAATTATTAGTAGAATTGAAAATACTGAACACAGGATACAGTATATAGAACACTCCATTGAAGGAAACTGGAATACCAGAACGCTTCAAAGAAACATTGACAGCCAATATTTAGGACGATTATGAAAATTTCCGGAGGCAGAAAACAAAGAAATATCCAATTATATTAAAGACCCTTATATATTTGAATTCTTAGGACTTCCTTCAGACATATTACAAACTGAAACTAAAATAGAATCAGCTTTAATTACTCATCTTCAGCAATTTTTAATGGAGTTAGGGAAAGGGTTTGCATTTGTTGCTAGACAGCAGCATATCGTTACTGATACTTCAGATTTCTATATAGATCTAGTATTTTATAACTATTACCTTAAATGCTTTGTGATTGTAGATCTTAAAACTCATAAGCTGACTCACGAAGCCATTGGGCAAATGGATATGTATGTAAGAATGTATAATGATCTTAAAAAAGGAGTCGATGACAATCCCACAATAGGAATTATTTTATGTACCGAAAAAGATGAAACTGTAGTGAAATACTCCGTAATGTCAGAAAATGAGAAGCTATTCGCAAGTAAATATAGAACATATCTTCCTGATGAAAAAGAACTGAAAAATTTGATAGAGGCAGACAGAGTGAAATTTGAACTGGATAATCAGAACTTATAAAACACTCAAATACATAACCTCTTAAAATCTCAAAAAACGATTGATTATATTTATCGCATATCACTACGAATTTGGGTGGATATTTGCTATTGTATAACGGATATAAATAAGCTGTACGTCATTTTAAATGAAATGTGTAAAAAACGAAAGAACTAAAAACCTAATAATGAAAAAAACTTCTCTATTTATTATTCTTTTTATCTCAATACAGTATTTATCTGCACAAAACATTGTTGATTTTTTCTATTCAATTCCAGCTGAATATTTAGACGAGCTAAGCTATATTGAACGAAAAAACCTAGTTTCAAATGGCTCATTGACAAATGATGATATGTACTATTCTTTGAATATTGATAAGAAAAATGGATATTTAAGATTAGAGCAATCATACACAGAAGGACAATCTGGTTATCAAATATTTGAAATTACATATTGGAATATTAAAAACAAAAAATTAATTGCTATTTCTTCTGTTAGCGGAAGCAATGGTGGCTTTTCTCAAAATAATTTCAAATTCTTTGAGTATAGAAATAAAATACTTACAGAAGTGAAAACAGGATATTTAAAAAGTTACACAAATAATTTTGACGTATTTATGGATAATCTTGTTGGTGAATTCTGTAAATTGTCTGTTAGTCAAAGTATAAAAGAGGAATTGGTAACATCACAGTTTACAATTGAATTGCCAAAGACAGGGAAAAATATTAATATATCATTTAAAGATAATTATATGTCAGCAACAGATTATTTTATAAAAAACTATTCAAAGTTTATAAAATTTAAAGAAAAAATCTATGTTTGGAATATTACAAAAGAACAATTTGAATAAATAACGAACGCCCAACAATGGTTTTGCGTCAGGCGGGCTGAAGTACAAAATTCAATGGCAGTTTTCCAATTAAACATTAGTAATAAAACCAGCTTTGTGCATCGATTTCTCGCCCGAACACAAAGTCCCAAAACATTATTAATTGCTATTGAAATCTCAAAAAATGATATATTAGCTCATCACTTGCAAGAGTTTGTATACTGAACGTACCCTGAAACCTGTCGATTGTTCTGCATATATATGTCTACTTATGAAGAAAGGCTCAGATTATACAATCCAAGCCCTGGCTTTTTAACTTCCGCATCTGTCCAATTTACTGTTTTCCTCAAAAGGCCAAAAGATCTGTAATTGTAAGATTCTCATATTTTTTAAGAATATCATCGTTAGAACGGTAAATTTTGCCGTCTTTGTCAATTCTTTTTTGTGAGTTACCCTTATTTAAAAACAGTTTATTCGTTTCTGAATCATGCTCTTTGACGAAAATTACTAATTTTGTCTTATCAGCTTCGAATCTTAAAGTGATTCGACTGGCTTCCTCACTCCAACCACCATAAAAACTGGCGGTTTTAATTTTAGCTTTTAAGTCTTTCAGTAAAACTTTAACTTTTTTACCTATATACAGATTTTTATTAGTTTGAAACTTTTCTATATTTTGTTGGTTGACGATCTTTCTCTGAGCGCTTATAACTGTAGATAAGCCAACTGCTATTATAAAGAAAATTTTTGTGACCATTTTCATAAGTATCTATTATTTTAGTTTAAGGACAATTAGACTGTGAATAAGAATTATTCCCATTATCCTTCGCATTTATTTTTTTAAAATTTCCGTTAGAATCCATTTTTGTTAAAGCGATTCCGGCATTATGTTTATCTAACACATGGGCAATGGCTAATTCAGGATTGCCATAAAAATAAACATTATCCCAATCCGTATATGCCTGTCCTGAAAAATCAGGAGAATTGCCAGGCGTTTGATGAGGCGGGAAATTTTGTAAAAATGTATCAAAAGCACCTGCATTTGTAATCACTAAACCATATACTGTACCGTTTGGCAGTAGCAAATATCTTGTATTGAAACTATGATGTTGAGTGTGAAAAAACATCATACTGTAGATATCTCCTAAAGGAGGACTATTTGTTGGATGATTATGAATATCTGCTTTTGGAAAAGGAAATGGATTATTAATAGTTCCGCTGTATTGTCCCAAATGCTGAACACCTGTAGATTCTAAGGGGCGGTCGGCGGTGGCGCTTCCAAATCCTACAGCATGTTCGCCGCCAGATTGGGCTTATCAATTTAGCACTCCGTTCTTTGCCGTATTGAACTTAGGATTCTGTTTCGTTGAATGACTTTAAAGGATGTATTTTTAGAATTCCATCATTGAAAACATTACTTAGAATTATGGCAACAAAATTTCTTGCAGATACTTTTTTAGCTTTAACAAGCTGTTTAATTGCAGAAAGGTCATCAGTACCTTTTAGTTTTTTCAATTCTAAATCAATTGGAAAACCGATATGCAATAATCTATCGAAATCTTCCATGTTCATGAAATTCTTTTCATTTATTTGCTCTTGAACTTTTACGAATTCTGTTTTATCTAATAAACCATTTTCGCAAGTCAAAGTTATATGTTGATCTAAAGTCATTGTTTTAATTATGATTGTAAAGATACTAAACTTCGCTCACCCATCTTAGCAAACATTTTCCGAACAATTATCTATCCTGAAAACTACCAATCTATTTTCCATCGAAAACAACGATAAACAAACCTTTTAGATCGCCTTTGATCTAAACATAAGCGAATTGCAAAGTTTGTCACTAGAACCGGAGCAAACAGTCTGATAATTGATATTTTCGGGCAATTCCTGATTCCTTACTATCTTCAGTACTATAACAGTTTGCCAAACAGAAAAAATGCAGAGGATTAATCGCTTTTCTGTCTTCGACTTTCCTTTTCAACAAATACTGCATTGGTGAAAGATTCTGTAAACTTTCGTGCGTAGGGTTATAACCATTTGATTGCCAGTGCTGGATGTTTTTGAACATTATTAATCATTGGGAGGACTACTTTTTGCTAACCACTTCATAATATTTGACGAGACTCTAAAAGGGGACTTTTTTATTTTCACGAAGACAGAATTTTCTTCCGATCAGACAAAATTTAAGACAAAGAATTTGAATACGAAAAAATAAACGAACTTAACGAATTCAAAAAGAAACTTACACTTAAGACACTTGAAACTTAATAGTGAAGACAAGAAAAAATAGGTAAGGGACTTAAAGAGAAATAAAAATGGATAGAATAGCATAAAAAACTACTGCTGCCTCGCATTTTTGTTAGGCGGGCTGATGTGCAAGCATCCTCTTTTGTGCTTCTTATGAACTTTAGTAATAAATTAAACCTTGTGCTCCTAAACCCGCCAGAACACAAGACCAGAAAACGTTGGCGGTAATTGTTACAAACCTATGGCATTAGACTTTCACAGACTTGACAACAAAGAATATTTGTTCGGCGTTGACGACAAAAAGTATACAAATCTTAACGAAATCTTCACGGAGTATAAAAATTGGACGGGCGTTTATGTTGACCCGTATGGCGACATAAAATTATCAATTGAAAATCAAAAAATGCTTGTGAAAATAATTGACAATTACATTGAGAAAACGAATTTAAACACAGACAAGCAAAAAACAATTGACATTTTGGAATTTAGAACGTTATTGAAATATTTTTCACACCAAAATTTAGAGATTGAAATAATAGGCGACTAAAAGGGAACTTCAATATAAATTAAGAACAAAACTTAAAGACAAACAAACTAATTCGGTCCGATTTTTACTTGTTACAAAATATAACTTTTGACATACTAAACATTTGACAACAAGGAATTTTAGGAATTCAGAAAGCTGAAAATAATTTGGAAATTACATAACCTATAAATCAGATTATACAATACGTAAATTTGAAAGTTGTTCCATAAACAAAACCATAATCTCTCAAAAAGAAAAACAGAAAAACAGAAAATAAATGAGAAAAATAATTACATTTTTACTTTTGACCTTAGTACACGTATCAATTTATTCACAAGAAAAAGTGCTGTACGATATATTGAAAATGTCTGACGTGATTCAGATAAGCTTAGAAGTTGAAAATAAGCCAAATGGTAATTTTCACTTGATTAAAATTGACACGCTCATTGTAACGGACAATGAGGGGCGAAGACCTACGGATAATTTCATTCATCGTATTTACAGAAGGGCTAATGTCTTAGCACGATATGAGGTTGATAAGAAGAAAAAATACAAAAATTTCAATGTTAAAGGTGTGATAAAGTACTTTAAGCCATCAGTAAACAAAAATTCATATTTCAATTTGGGTAAAATCAAAAATTTGAAAAAAAATATTAATTTAATGGATCAAAGTATCACCAATAAAAATCCTAACATTTTATTCAGTATTGTAGATTCTACAACTGTGGAAAAGGTATTTCCAAACTATGAATATAGAACCAACGATAGAGACAAGTACAAGAGAATTGACTTTAAGGATTATGATTTAATTTATGCATATAAAGCTGACAAAAAACAAGATTTCTTAGTAGCGGTAAATGAAGAACTTGAGCCTGGTTATAACATACTAACGTTGGTCGATGAAAAAACAGGAATTGGTTACAAACTTATAAAGTTGAAAAGAGATATGACTCCGAGTGAGAAGAAAGAAATCACAATCGAATTGATGATTGAAAATGAAAATTCGATTACATTAATTCCTTTCGATTTCAAAAACGTGGAACCCAGAAATTTTTGAAAACGCAAATCTCACAATACGGATTTGCAAAAAGTGGCGACGCCGTAAAGTTTAATGCAGTTCTTTATTGATTTTTTTGCAAAATTGAAGATTTATGCTTCGATTTCCTCACCATCGCAAAGACCCGGAGCGTTATCCATAGGTGAAAATTAAATCCTAGAAAATGATTTTTTATCTTTGATTAGGTCATGTGACTGGAAATAGATGTATACATTTGCCTGCTAGTTAAACACAATCATCATACAGACAGAATGAAAGAAATTATTTGCCCTTATCCTTGGGACTGCGGAAAAAACTTTGACCCTTTAGAAATGGAAAAGAATGACTTTGAATTTTTAAAATCAGCGGTAGAAAAAAGGATGACTTTTATGTTTTTGCATTGCCCAAAATGCGAAAGACAATTTCAGTTTGACACAGTTCAATGGAAAACTGACGGATTTGGTTTTTCAGAACCGAAGATCGTAGTGGAGAAAAAGAAGAAAACAATCAAACAATTAACGGCTATTCTTGCAAAAGCAAAAATTGAAATACCTACTGATTATTTTGACTATTTGACAGGTAACAACTTTAATTCTGTAATATCAATTTTTGCAGACGAAGATGACTTTTACCTTTATAACTTAAACGAACTTTGTGAAAAAATAAATGTGGACGGAAAATCATATTTGACAATTAGACAACTTAAAGGTTTTGCAAGCTCCTTAGAGGAAATAATTGAAGAAACACAACAAACGAAAAAAGAACAACAGTTTAGTCTGACTGAACTTTCATATTGTTTAGCGATTGGCTACGAGAATACACGAATATTATTTATTGACAGTCGGGACAACAATTCCTTATGGGTATTTCATTCTGATGGTGGAGGCGATTGTGAAAAAACGAATATAACATTAGACCTTATTACGAAGAAAATAACATGCAGGTAATAAGGGGTTTGAAATAGTAGGCGGAAAGTCATCAATCCAAGTTTTGAGCTTCTGTAGATCGATCTGCCCGCCATCGCCAAGCCCGAAACGTTAAACTAAGACTAAGTTTCAAAAAACGCATCTTAAAGGTAGTAAATCAAGGAATGAATGAAACAGAAGAATTATTGTGAGATAAATACGAGTACTGATCCGAAGATAATTGGTCGAGGAGAATTGCCTTTGCCGGTTGAAATCAAAAATAAAATATTCTTTGAACAAAGAAAAAAACACACACTTAACATCAATGATTACTATAAGATGGGAAAATATTATAAAACGATATTGTTTTAGAATAAGCAATTTAACATCATTTTAGCTGAGTATAGATCTAAGTAGAAAGTTTTTATATTTTTGTAACGGTCAGTTAGCTGAAAAGTATAATCTATTTTTTGTAGACAGGTATGAGACTTCCCGAAGAATTTGAAGATGAGTATGTAAAAGAAGTCCTGTACAGCACTTCTTTGAGACATCTCCAAAATGAAGAATGGAAACTGATCGAAGGTTTTGAAAATTATGCCATTTCAAACTATGGACGGTTAAAGAGCAGAGAACGTTTTGTTTCTCTTCCAACAGGACACGAACTATAAGGGCAAAAAAACTGCTATTACAATTTCCAAACTTTTATTTTACTGTTTTGTAAGAGAATTTGATATATTTGGTAAAACCTTTTTTGTCATAAACAATAATGATCCGTTCTGGAACTTGGATCACAGCAAACTGTCGCTACACTCAATACATTCAGTGCTAAAAGGAAAAATATGAAATCACCTTTTCGCTTTAGGTGCAATGATAATATAAGTAATTGGTCTCAGAAAACGATTATTAGAAATGTACTTATTTGCCTTTCAGTCCATGCTTAGCGCTCCATTTCTTAGGTTTCATTCCAAAATGCTGCTCAAACAACCTTCCGAAATAACTCAAATTAGTAAAGCCTAACTGATATCCGGCTTCAGAAACTGAAAGATGTTTTTCCTGCATCAATCTTGCTGCTTCCTTCATTCTTAGGTATTGGCAGTATTCGTAGATACCTTTCCCAAAAATTTGTTTGAAAAGCTTTCTGAGCTTTAGCACATTCATACCACTTATTTTTACCAGTTCGTCTTGTGTCAAAGGATCGTCAAGAGAAAATGAAATCGCATCCCTTACACGGTAAAGAGCTGCTATTTCATCACCACGAAGGCTTTGATATTGGACATATTGTCGCTTGGAAAGGTTTTTAAAAAGCAGGTATAACAGCTCCAGTGCTCTTAATTTGTAGTAAGTTTCGGAAAGTATACCAGATACCGGAGTTCCGGCAATCTCAGTAACAAGATCAGCCATCTCCGGCGACATAAATTCTTCAATCAAAAATGTTTTTTCATCATCGAACAGATAACGGAATGTCTCTTGATCTTTGCCAATGAAACTTTTAAGAAAATCGAATTCGATCAGTATCGTAATCTGGGTAATGGTAAGCCCTTTTGGAAATACTACTTCGCTTTCCAGATGCAATGGCGTTACACGAATATGTGGTCTTGCCTGGAGGGATTTTTCAGAATATTGATATGTATGATTATTCGAGGAATGATTAAAGATGTTCTGGAAAGAAAAAAGCAGGCCTTTCGTTACAGTATTAACAGGTTTTCTTTTGTATATAAATGTCTCCTCTGCAATCACAGACCTGATCATCAGCAGCATTTCAGGGAGCATATCAACGATATGAATCTCGTTGAGTCTCAAGAGATGCATAGTGGCACTAAAATCAGATGCTGGCATTCCTAATTTCTCTGCCAAATCAAGCATTTGCTTCTCGTTGTTTGTTGAGCTCATTTTATGGACTATTTTTATTATAAATTGGACTATTTTATCCTTAAATGTAAAGCTAATTTTGCAATAAGAATTTAAAATTTTTTAGAAATGAGAAAAAATATATTAATATCAGGCGGAGGAATTGCAGGATTGACTGCAGCAAAATTGCTGTCAACACAAGGACATCAGGTTACCGTAATTGACAGGGCTTCTTCCTTTGCGAAGGCAGGTTTCCTGATATCACTTAAGAGCTTTGGCGTCAGGATCATGGAGGAACTCGGCTTGACTGCAGAACTGCAGGCAGTATCTTCTCCATCCGAGTTTGTAAGCTTTTTAGAAAAAGACGGGCAGGTTATTCAACATATCAGCTATGAAAAGATGAACGAGAATATTGAACGTTCCGTACTGATTTCCCGTGGTCAACTTCATAATGTGTTATATGATTGTTTAAAAGGTCAGATAAATGTATTTTTCAACACAACGATTTCCAAACTTACTTCAATAGGCGAGAGAACAGAGGTGGTATTATCTGACGGACGCGAAATGGAAGCTGATATCATTATTATTTCTGAGGGTTTACGTTCTTCAACACGGGAACGTTACTTCACGAATGCTCGAATAGTAGATTTCAATACACTTTATATGGGTGGAAGACTGCAAATTGAACATTCCTGTAATGTGGGTGATTTTAAAATTTATATCGATGTGAATAAGATGCTCTCTATTTATCCGATTGCTAATAATGAAATTGCTATCCAATGTTATATCCACCATAAAGGTGATCTCGCAACGATGAAGGAAAGACCGGCGGAACTGTTATACCGCTCTTTCGGTCATTATGGCATCGAAGTAACGGATCTGCTCAATCGTTTTGCTGAAGAAGGCATGATGTTCATCGATAAGATGGGAATGGTAGACGCACCTGACTTAGTCAATGGAAATATGGTTTTGCTTGGTGATGCAGGCTATTGTCCCACCGCACTGTCAGGAATGGGGGCATCACTTTCAATCTATGGAGCTAAGGCATTGTCTCATTTTATCAACAAAACACCTGATGATTTAAGATTAGCCTTCAACAATTATAATGGATTGATGCAACCGATCATCCACAAATTCCAAAGTAATGCGAGAAATAATGCTAACTCTTTTATCCCTGCCGATGAGCAACAGCTTCATCAGTTTATCAATACTTTCAGGGCGGCTTCTGACATCGAACTTAAAAAGATCATGACTGATCCGATCATACTCACCGAAGATCAATTGAATTTTAAAATCAGTTAAGTGATGAACTTCAAAAAAATATTTTCCATCATTTTTGGATTTGGAACCATTGGTCTTTTAAGTTCAGTATTTGCCAAAATACAGGGCATTTTCTTTCCCGCTTCTATGCAGCTTTTTAATCTGCTTACATGGACTTCTTATGATATCATTCAGCTTATCATCAAATTAGTATGCGTTTATCTTAGTTGTATTGCAGGAGGTATGGTAATATCATTATTTGGCGGGGAAAAAAGAGAGCAGTATATAACGGCAATCAGCATCCTGTTGATCGTAATATGGTTGTGGATAAGCACTATTAATCCCTTATGGTTCTGGGCATTGTTGCTTACAGGGATTATCCCTTTTGTTCTGATTGGAAGTAAAATAAAAAAAAATTGCAGCCATTAAAATGACGAATACAGATCAATAGTATTAAGTACGAAAAATCAAAGACCTTATTTAAATTCTATTGAAGGAAATTGAAATACTAAGGACACTTCCAAGAAACATTGACAGATGCTTAAGATTTCTATATAGATCTTGTATTTTATAACTATTACCTGAAATGTTTTGTGCTAGTGGATCTTAAGACTCATAAGTTCACACACTCAGCATAAAATATTATCTTAAAAAATGAGCAAAAACTTATTTGGATTTTATTAAATTAAATTGCCGAATGTTTGATGTGCTTTGTAAACCCTAACAACAGCAAAAAATCTCAAAAAAAGATTGCATTAAAAACTTAAAAAGCACCGATAATGAATTATTGGTGTTTTCGCTTATTATCACAGTGATTTTAATTTGTAGGCTCAAATTTCTTAATTGCTTCCAATGTAGTTGGAGTAAATAAATTGACCAGATTTCCGTCAGGATCTCTAAATAAGAAAGAATTATTTCCCCACGGCATTATCGTCGGCCTTTGTACAATATATGGCTCTAAAAAAGGTGCTAGTCTATTATATTCTTTTTCTACATCCTCAACCATAAATTCAATAATTGCTGTACGGTTTTTAGCTGCCTGAGCTACACTTTCACCACCGAAAAACTGAAGTGTATTAATACTTCCAATAGCCAAAGTAGCTGTTTTCGTCTGTAATTCTGCAAAGTCAGGAGTAAAGCGTTTAATAGTCAATTTTGTGATGTGTTCATAAAATTTTATTAAAGCCTCCACATCGGCAGTAATTATTCTAATAGATACTAAATTCATAATGCTTAATTTTCTGAAACAAAAATAAGCTGACTTTGTGACAACAGTCTGTCAGTAGTGTTTGAATTAATGTGAAATATTAAAGACATTTCTCTAATATTGATTAATATGTTGAAGATATTTTTGCAAGTCAATATCAACTTTATCTACCAACATAAAAACAATTACTACAGGAATTAAATAAAGAGTTAAACAGTTTTGAAGAAAAAAAATAAAACCGAACTTAATTTAAAGCTATGCGTAAACACATACATTAAAAATCTCAAAAAATGATATTTTGGAATTTTCCATTTCTGCCACGGATTGGTGAAAAACTATATACTGAAGATTTCTCTACATGTGAACGGCTTAGCCAAAAAGATGCTTTTTTAATAATTGCTGATATTATTTGGGATAAGGCACATCGCAAGAATTTTGTGTTAGTTTTGGTTGTAGAATATCCAGACTGAAACACTTCTCATAGACTTATTGTTTATAAAATGTCAAATGTTCGAGTAACTATCCCTTGCCTTGGAATTAAAATCTATCGGATATTTAATGAACAATTTGAATACTGTTGTCTTTTCTGATTTAATACGAATTCGTCTTTAGATAATATGAAAGAATAATTATAATTTTTCCCTATGTGATTGATCAATAGTTAAATATTTTTAGTGCCTACTTTTAGGTAGGTACTTGTACGAAAATCTGGACTTGCTTAGCTTTGCAAAGTTAAATTTACAAAATCTGTTTTGGGATTAATCCAATATGAAAAACGACTTCTCTTAGAATGTCGTTTTTCTGTTTAAAAAATAAATGAATGAAAACAAATGAAAATGTCAGAAAGATATTTGAGTACGTAGGAGATTCTTTTTTGGAAGAGTTACAAGAATTTGCCATCAAGGAAAGAATTCCTGCACGAAGAGATATTATCATGGAGGGAGATAGGATTGATTATATTCCCATTCTATTAAGTGGTTCCGTGAAGGTATATTCTTTAAACGATGGAAAGGAATTGTTATACTATTACATCAAGCCTTATGAAACTTGTACAATGACTTTTTCGTCGATGTTTACCAATTCAAAAAGTCGAATATACGCATGCACTGAGGAATCATCAGATGTCTTGTTATTACCTGCTGACAAGGTTATGAACTGGATTATAGAGTACCCTCTGCTTAATCAGTTTTTTTTAAAAGAGTATGATAAGCGATATACCGCAATAATGGAAATGGTTACTCAGGCTGTATTTCATAAGTTAGACAAAAGAATATTGGATCTACTGGAAAAAAAAATACAGTTAAATGATGGCAAAGCAATTAAAATCTCTCATAAAGAGATTGCAAATACTCTTGGAACGGCAAGAGAGGTTGTAAGCAGGATCTTAAAAAAATATGAAAACGATGGGGTTATTGCGCAGGCCAATCAGTGGATTATGATCTTATAAAAAACATAAATCAGACCGAATAGATTTTATCTATACTGTGAATTATCAAAAGTAGTAGAGCAGTGACTAATGTCACCGCTCTTTTTTTTACGGACACTGTAGATTTGCCATCAAGAAATATTAAAATAAAGTATGACAAAAGCATTAGTATTCATATCGATGCTTTCTTCAGTTCTTGCCTATTCACAGGAAGATCTCTTGAAAGATATCGATACCATTTCAACTGCGAACACAACTTCACCGCCGGCATTTAAAGCACTTCAAATCGTTACTGGACAATCAACAAAGCTTACCGCAAAGAGCGAGTGGTACGTTGTAATTGCACATCGTTTTGGAGACGTAAGTAAAGGTTTCAAAAACTTTTTCGGTCTTGATGATGCTTCTACCAAACTTGGGGTAATCTATGGAGTTACGGATGCAATTTCATTAAGCCTTTCCCGGGAAACGAACATGAAAACTTTCGAATTCGGAGCAAAATACAGGCTTCTTAAACAAAATGATGACGTACCGGTAGATCTTGTGGGGTATAATGTGATGGCATTAAACACAGATTTGGATACCGAGACTTATCCGCATCTGAAGTTAGGTGACCGACTTTCTTATTTGACCCAAGCTCTTATTTCCAGAAGATTTAATGAGAATTTTTCTTTACAGTTGACGCCGTCTTATGTTCACAAAAATCTTTACGATCCGACCATTGAGAACAAAAATCAATTCTTAACCGGATTGGGTGGGCGTTATAAAATTTCCAAAAGAATCTCGATCAATGCAGAGTATTTTGTGAATTTCGACAATCACAGTTTCTACAAAAATCCACTGTCATTAGGAATGGATATTGAAACGGGTGGTCACGTTTTCCAGCTACTCTTCAGCAATTCTCAATTGAATTCTGATATTGGTTATTTGACCAATGCAACCGGAAAGTGGGAAAAAGGGCAGATTTTCTTTGGATTTAATCTTTACAGAGTTTTTTAAAATGAATAAAATAATTTACATCGCAGTTCTCTTTCTTTTCGTTACCTCTTGCGAAAGCAGAACTTATGAAGAGATCTCAGACAATACGCCAATTACCACTGTGGTAAAATATGAATCAGATTTAAAACCCATTATCGAAAGCAACTGTATCAACTGTCATTCTGCGACGAGTTTTAAACCTCTGGTTAATTACAACCAGATAAAAGCGAACATCGATATTATTATTAACCGAATTCAAAGACCAAGCGGAGATCCTTTGAGAATGCCTCAGGGCGGTTCTTTATCTTCAAATCAGATTAATCTTTTCGTTAAATGGAAGACTGATGGTCTTATCGAAAATTAAAAAAAAATATATGAAAAATATAGTACTAATAGGCGTTTCATTACTCTTTAGTAATTTTGCTTTTGCTCAAAAATACAGTTCAAAATCGGGAAAAGTTACAATTGAAGCTTCAATTCCAATGTTTGAAGACGTTTTTGCTAAGGATGACAATAATATTGTAGTTCTCAATGCAGACACAGGGGAAATGGCTTCAGTTTCGGGAGTGAAAAACTTCAAATTTAAAGTGAAACTTATGGAAGAGCATTTCAATGAAAGCTATGCAGAAACAGCAAAATATCCCAAAACAACTTTCAAAGGAAAAGTTTTGAATTTTGATAAGGCAAAACTGCGTGAAATTCCTCAAAAATTTACCGTTCAGGGAATATTAAATTTTCACGGAGTGGACAGAAATGTTTCATCCACCGCCACAATTTATGCAAAAGACGGGAAAATCTATATGAACGGAAATTTTATTGCTAAGTCAGCAGATTTCAAAGTCACCATTCCAAAAATGGTCATGAAAAAAGTTGCTGAAAACGTGAACGTAGAGTACAGCTATACCCTTGTAAAACAATGAGGAAACTAATTGTATTCGCAGTATGCTTTCTGAGTTTATCATTCCTATCGGCTCAGGAAAAAGCAAAATCAGTGTTTGATATTGCAAGAAGTGGCACATTGGCAGAACTGAGAGATTTAATGAAAGAAAATCCGGAGATCATCGATCAAACCAACGAAAACGGATTCTCGCCTTTAATTCTCGCTTGTTATCGTGGAAATACAGAGGTTGCTAATTTTTTAATAGATCATGTAAGAGATCTTGACTATAAAAGTCAAGAAGGAACGGCTTTGGCGGGTCTTTCTATACGGTACAATAGAAGTTTGACAGAGCATTTATTAAAGAAAAATGCAAATCCGAATATTGCAGACAGTACAGGAACTACTCCGTTATTTTGGGCAGTAAAATCAGGAAATAAAGAATTGGTAGAACTTTTATTAGAATACAAAGCGGACAAAACAATGAAAGATTCGGTGGGAATGACCCCTTTCGAATATGCTTTAAAAACAGACAACAAAGAAATAATCAACATTTTAAAAAATTAGTTTTATGAAAAAACTTCTACTTATCTCAAGTTTAGCTTTTGGTGTAACAGCTCAAGCGCAATTTTCATCTGGAACCGTCAATTTACCTGCCGCTTCTATGACTGTTAAAATAGATACCAATGCCACTAACGTAACTCTTACTTTAATTGGAGATAGCAATTCTATGCTGGGAATTGGCTTTGGAACTTCAGGGATGGCAAATGGTGCAGACGGTTTTATCTACAACTCATCATCAAACAGAGATTATACTTTCGCCGGATTTACTGCACCGACCGCTGATGCTGTTCAAAATTGGACTGAAACTTCTAATACCGTTTCCGGAAGCACCAGAACAGTTGTTGCAACGAGATCACTTACTGGTGGAGCCGGTGATTTTGCAATTGCTAATACAGCAGGAACGATCAATATTTTCTACGCCAGAACCTCAGGTAGTACAAATTTGGGTTATCATTCCGGTAACAGGGGATATGCATCATTAAACATGGCTGGCACTTTAGGAACAAATGACTTGGTTTTAGATAGTGAAAAAGTGCTTATTTATCCAAATCCAGCAAAGGAAACCGTTAGTTTTAAAAATGCTGATCTTATAGAATCGGTTGATTTCTTTGATGCTACCGGACGAAAAATTAAATCTGTGAAATTAAATGGACAGGGTGTAAACATTTCAACCTTAAAGAATGGTATTTACTATTTGGAAATAAATTTGAAGAATAAAAAACAATCAGTAGAAAGATTAGTGAAGGAGTAAAAAAGACTCAACAGGAAATCGAATCAATTAGTAATCCGTTTCATATATCATTATGTAACGGATTTTCTATACCTACTATTTAATGAAAAAAATAGTATAATTTTATTTCATGATAGGGCATTTTCTCTAAGTGTTTAGCAAAAGAGTTCAGGTTGTTGTAAACCGCTCGAATAAGTACGTTTCCATATAAATAAATAAGTAAGGTTTTCATAAATTATCTTTTTCATTTGTAGAAGTTATCTTGTTCATTGTTACATTTAATACCCTATGTAGCTTCAATGCTCTTACAAATAAAAAGCACAGTAAATATTATATCATTAGATACCATTTTTTATATTATTTTTGGCTCGTCGCAATATTTCTTTATAAAAAGATTACTAAATAGTTTCAGCAACTAGTTTGATACTATATTCTTTACAATTTTTTTTTAAATTAAATAGGGTTTTTCTGATGCTTAATCAGAATTTATTGAACAGGTATGAGACTATTTCTTACATTCTTTTTCGGATTACTCTTTTGGCAAATTTCGGCACAGGATGTGTCGGATACGAAACAGATATTTCAAAAAATAGATTCACTGATTATTTTGAATCCCGTACGAGCAAGAGATCTTGTTGGTTATGTAAAAAAGAATAATCAGAATTATGAAATTATAAATAGATGTAACCGACTTTTAGTGCAGGCTTATTATTATGAAAACAATTATAATGATGCATTTCAGGAAATAATTCAAACTGAAGATTATCAAAATGCAAATGGAATTATTTTTTATCGAAATATATTATATTCAGCAGGGATCAAGAAATTTGATTTCAGTACAAATAATAAGCAGAATTCTCTAATCAAGCTCAATGAAGAAATTATAACAGCAAATGAATTAATCATACAGGGAGCTCGAGATAAGGCACTACGGAAAATTTCAGATGTTCTCACTAAAGTACACAGTGAAAATGCACATACTTTCAGGGATAGTTTTAGTTTTCTCTTAATCAATTTGGATGAAAAGAGTTGGATGTCCAAATTTCCTAAGTTTCGTATTCCAGTTTTAAAAATCCTTTCGTACTATTCTTCGGATACAGAATTTGATATTTTTAAAAAGAAATTTTTTCCCGCAGATATTTCTGATGAATGGTTAGCAAAAACCAAAATACAGATCGATAATACAACTAATTTTCAACTGCGGACGATCTACTATAATTTTTTGCAAGATTATTATTTTGATAGAGAAGATGTTTCTAATTATGTTCTGATCACAGATGAAAGAAATGAACATATAGCCAAAAATAATAAAGCGATTATGCAGGCACGTTCGCAATGGGTCTATCTGACCGAAGTAAAGCACAACGAAGAATATCTTTTTGCAAAGAAAAGAGATGCTATTGTACTGATTGGGTTGGTGTTTTTATCATGCATCGTATTGTTGATATTGGTTGTCAAAGTACAACAGGAAAAGCAAAAAAATAAGCGCTATCTATTACTGTCAAATAAGATCAAAACCAATTCAGTTAAAAAGAAAGAAACTCAAGTTATTTCGGAAAATGTAAAACTTATTCTTTTAGAAAGGCTGGAAAAATTAGAATCAAAAAATTTCTTTTTAGACCCCAATATATCTATTCAGACATTGGCTAAAAAGCTTGATTCCAATTCGAAATATGTTTCAGATGTGATCAATACATATAAAAAGAAAAATTTCACTGCGTATATTAACGAGATGAGAATCCAGTACATTAAGCAAAAACTTAATAATGAATTGGTGTATAGAACTTACAAAATAAAATATTTGGCGGAAGAGAGTGGGTTTTCATCTCACAGCGTTTTTTCTTCTGTATTCAAAAGCATTGAAGGAATCTCCCCTGCGCAATACATTCAACTTTTAAAATAATCGAGACCTTGAACTTTAAATCTGTATATGTTTTCATTTTATTATCGTGCTTTTGTAATTTCTACTGCCAGAAGTATGATTCTGTAGATGTGAAAAAAGTTGAAAAATCTCTTATTTCAAACCCTGAAAATGCATATCAGTTAGCTGTAAAGATTTATGAAGATAACGATTTGACAGATAATTTGAGAATTCGTCTGTTATTCTCATTACTCAATATCAGCAATCAAACTCAAAGATTTAGTGAGGCGATACGTTATGGAACGGAAGGACTGGATTTAGCTGAAAAATCAAATAACACCGTTTCGCAGATAAAATTTTTAGGAACTTTAGGAAATATTTATCAGTCTCTTCAAGTAAATGATAAAGCCAAATACTATCTTAACAAAGCCGAGGATGTTCTAAAAAAAAATAAACTGCCGAATTCCGAACAGCATATTGCAGGTAATATCCTTTATCTGAAAGGGATGAACTATGCGTATACACTGGATTGTGATATGGCACTGATATATTTCGATCAGGCAATCTCAGCTTTTCGTCCCGCCAAAGATCCGTTATCTCAAATGAATATCAAGCTGGCTTATCTTAATAAAGCAAATTGTTTGATAGAATTGAATAAGTTGAAGGAAGCAGAACACTACCTTCTACTTTCAAAAATAAAAGATCCAGAATTTAAGACTTCAGGAGGTATTCCTCGCATGTATTTTGAGATTCTTGATCAATCTTATGACTTAGGGACTGCAAAAATTCTAGCCCTAAAAAACAATCTTAATCACTCTAATGAAATTTTACTTTCAATTTTAGATATGAAGGATCAAAAAAATATTGCTGATACGGAAACTGATATTTATTTTCAGCTGTCGCAAAATTTTTTGAAGTTGAGGAATATGGATAAAAGTCAATTTTACGCTGCCCTTTATCATCAGAAAATGGCAGAACGAAATAGTATCCAGATTAAGATTTTAAATAATCTGCTTGTACAAGATCAGAGAAATTCCGATAAAAAAGTAGCACAACATAACAGAAAAATAGTGAAATGGAGCATAGTTTCAATCTTATTTTTATCGGTGTTTTCATTGTTTCTTATCCTTGCATTAAGGAAAATTAAAAAGGCTAATAGTTTTCTTGAAAAAGAGTTTTATGTTTCTGAAAATTAGAATTTTATGTATTTTTTTTCAATTGTAGGATTCAGTGAATATTCATTAATACTGATAGTACTTTTCTTATTTTTAATGTTTTCGTTTACTATCATTGTATCATGGTTTTTGAGATTAATAATTTTTAAAAAAGTAAGGTCGAAAATGTCTTCTTTACGAATTATTTTTTGATCAATTAATCATGGGCCAAAAGCTTTTCAAAAGATTCTGTCATTAAGCTTTTAAATACAGAAATTCTTGTGTACAATTGATAGTAGTTACCACAAAATTGAGCATTTCTTTTTGTTTATTTTATTAAAAAAGAATACTTAATCAAAGCGATTTTTTAATGGCAATTAGACTGCAAAAAGAGTCCATTTGTTAAAATTTTCAGGTACTATTCATTGTTAAAAAGCAAAGTAAACTATTTGAAATTTTTAGAAAAAATATGAAAACAATCTATTCTTTAGCTATAAGTCTACTGGCTTATATTGGTGTATTTGGACAAACACAGGTTTATACACAAGATTTTGCAACATTTCCTCCTCAAAATTGGTATTTTGGGTATTCTTTCGATCCCACTGTAGGAAACGGTCCCGAAAATGAGGATCAGTATAATGTTTTCTTGGTACAAAGACCGTTTCTAAGCAATCAAACGACCAATAATCCTTCCGTATCAGTAGAAATATACAGCGGAGGACTCTCTACTTGGGCAATCAGCCCGGTAGTTGACCTGTCTGCAGGAGGTTACAGCGTGTCTTTTGATTTTGGTTGTGGCGATGGACTTTATTCGAATGATCCTACAGCCGCTCCATCTCAGTCTCTAACAGACGATATGTTCAAATTTATGATTTCTCAGGATAACGGCATTACTTGGCAAGAGCTTGAAAGCATTGCTTCTCCTAATATTGGAATCCCTAATGTCAGAACAACAAAAACATATGCATTAAATAATTATACCAGTGCAACGACCAAGTTTGCATTCTACACGTCCAACGGAACCGATCCTAATTTTGGAGTAGACTATGTGTTGTATTTCGATGATTTTAAAGTGACCAGCAACAGCCTTTCCACAGCGGATATTAAAGCTAAAAATAAGATGTTTCAGTTATATCCCAATCCTACAAGCGGGTATGCTTACTTAAAATCTGAAAAGAATGTGCAAGTTATCGAAGTTTACGATTTGACGGGAAAACTTATTTCAAAAGGAAAAGAGATTAATTTATCTGCGGAATCGACAGGGATCTTTTTAGTGAAAGTACTTTTTGTAGACGGAACTTCCACTACAGAGAAAATTATTAAAAAGTAAGGCTGTCGTAACAACTTAAAATTAAGAATTGATTGGTTAGTTCTTATATGTACTATGAATAAACAGGCTGATGACGGTCAGTGTTGACATTTAACTTTGCTCACATAATTCCATTTCGACTATATACAGTGAGGTGAAAATAAAGTACTGATTTCAATTTAACCTATTACTATAAGTAACTTTTAGTAATTTATCATTATACTAGACTTTTATCTACAATAGCGGAAAATAAATGCCACACATTAAAAGTGTGGCATTCTCTTTTTAAATTGAAATACTGATCATTCTGTTATGATAAATGACTTACATGAAGTTCCTGAGAGTTTTTCAAATCAGGTTCCTTTACAGGCGAAAAATTCAATTATAGTTGACATATCATCTTTAAAAGTTATATGGATTATTGTTGAGGTTATTTTTTCAATATCTTCAGTGTTTTAAAACCATCTTTAAATGTCAGCGTAACTAAATAGCTTCCTGCGGGAAACTGTAAAAAATCTAATTTGATATTTTTTTCTTCTGTTAGGTCTTTGTCTAAAAGTAGTTTTCCTGAAATATCATACACCTTATATCCTTTTATACTTTTTTTCGATGATATAGTTAAATCGTTATGAACGGGATTAGGATAATATTTTAGATCGATACCCCTGGGTATCTCAGTTACCGTAAGATTGTTATTGATAATTTTAACAGTATAATCTCGTGTTTCACCGGATCCGAAACTACTGCACGCATTATTTGCAGATATTGTACTTCCGTAAGCCCTTGATCTTATTCTCATTTTAATACTTCCGGATGGGACGGTTGCTGGTATAGCCAATGACGTTGTGTTCTGAGTATTCATGGAATTGACTAATACAGTAAACTCATTGGGTTCGAAAACATTGTTATTATTGTAATCAAGCCATACTCCAATAATGGCTTCGGAAGATGTAGAAGTATACAAATTATACGACTGACCTGCCGTAAGTTGTGCGGTTGTATTTCCAATGGCGGGATATTCGTGGTAAAATGCAGTTAATCCTGAAAAAGTATTATGATCCAATGGGGTACTTTCGATTTTAAAGGTGATGAAAGCTGGGTCGATATCACCCCCGAGATTATTAGTACAGATTGTTTGGGCTTGGTGAACAAGGCTTATCAATAGTAAGCTGAATGTTAAAGATAATTTCATAGGTTTAAAATATTTATTTATTATTAAGAAGTATGACCTTTTTTGAGTTTTCGATGTTTCCTTTATAAAAGTTCCTATATTCAAGTATACAGTTATCATTTAAATAGTCTTAAGATATAATTCCTGCAATTCTTCAGCACTGAAGGCTTTCGAAGGTACATTCTGTACCAATTCTCCCTGGCGCATAATACCAATATTTGTTGCTACACTTGCTGCATTAAATATATCGTGAGTAGCCATTAAAATGGTACGGCCTTCTTCTCCCAACTCACGAATGATTTCAGTGAATTCTGCAGTAGCAATAGGATCGAGCCCACTGGTCGGTTCGTCAAGGAGCAGAACTTTTGCATCCTTCGCCAGAGCGATTGCTATCCCCACTTTTTGCCGCATTCCTTTGGAATAACCTCCCAAAAGTTTATTGTGTGCCGCCTCCTGTAATCCTGTTCGTTGCAGCAATTCGGAAAGCTCTTTTTTAGAGTAAGTAAAACCTGCGATTTTAGAGAAAAAGTCAAGATTCTCGATTCCTGTAAGATTGGGGTAAAGCAATACGGTCTCTGGAATGTAAGCCAGATGCTTTTTAATTTTCTGAGGTTCTTTCTTGACTGAAATATTATTAATAAAGGCGTCTCCTGATGTAGATTGAATCAATCCTAAAAGAATGTTGATTGTTGTGCTTTTGCCGGCACCATTCTGTCCGAGAAGTGCAAATATTTCGCCTTCCTGAATTTCGAGATTAAGGGATCTTAGCGCTGTAAAGTCATTATATTTTTTATGGAGATTGATTGTTTTTAACATAGTTTTCTGAATTTTTGTTGTGATAGAATAGTCAAGAGCGTAATTATAATGAAGTAGGGTATTATTACCTGTAAAAGGTTTACTTTTTCAGCATCGCTAAACGATTTAACCGTTTGCTTGCTCCAGTCAATGACATCTGCATTTTGCTGCGAGAAGATATACGGATAGAAGAACAGCCTTTGTTTTTCGTGAAATGTTCTCAAACCTTCTGCATATTGAAGTTGATTTTCCATACCCGTTTTAGCGAGCTGACTGTGTACCAGTTGGGTGTGAATGGTAGGGAAGAGATATCCCAAATACACCGCAGCATCATTTCTGCTTTGCATTTTCGTGTGATACTGCTCAGACGATTCGTGCGATTCCACATCTCCAAGATGCTGCATAGCATAATACCATACATAAGAGGATGATATATTTTCATCTACTTTATATTTGCTGAACTGAGGGTAAATTTGATAAAATTTCTGCATGGTCGGTGCTTTCGCTTCATCCCATTTGTTGTGATAACCCTCCCTTTGTTCAATTTGTGCTTTCATACCCTCATTAACAGGATATATTTTTTGGATAATCATATTTCCTGTCATTGGAGTGATAAAATTCATTCCAATCCAAAAGATGATAAGAGTAAGTGCATTCGACGCGGATGATTTCTGAAAACTGATGATCCATCGACAGAGTACGAACCAGAAAAGGATATAAAGCAATCCTGAAATAATAAAGATAATGAAAGGCATATCAACAGGAATTTTGATGAACAATGCCGCTATGATCAGCAGCAAAAAATATAATGCAATGATCACAATGCATCTTATCAGAATTTTCATGTCGGTCAGTTTGAGGAGATTAGTGCTTTGTACGGAAAGCAGCTTCCATGTTCCTTTTTCCTGGTCTTCGGAAATGAGATTAAAACAAAAAGCAATAATGACCAAAGGGAATAAAAAGACAAGTACAAAAGTAAAGTCGAAATTTCCCACTGCTGCATTGGCAGGATTGAAAAAGTCTGAATTGTTCTTCTGTTCTTCAAGATTACGAATAGTAACCCCTTGTATGGAAGGCTTTAAGTCCCTCAGCCCAATATTCAGGGCAGAGAGTTTTGGTGTTTTATTGACAAGATTAAATTTTACGTAATAAAGAAGAAGGCCTAAATTATCGCTGTGTGCAGCTATATTTTTTTCCAGACTTTCCTTTTGATAACGGGCACTTTTGTTAATGATGTCCTCATTTTTATCCAGAAACTTTTTCCCGGTGTACAAAGAACTGAGTCCGGCAAGAAATAATAGGATTAAACATATAAGATATGCCTTGTTTCTGTAAAACTGTTTATATAAGTAATGTTTCATTATATTAATTTTAATTTTTTAGCACTCAATTCCACCATGGTTAAACAGAGCAAAAGCCAAAATAAGACAGCTGAAAGTGTTGTGATCTGCTGCCAGATACTTTCTTTTAAGGTGGTAAACTCATATTTAAAATCAGGAAACTGTTTCCACTTATCATTGCTGACGGTTGCAGGCTTTTCGCCTGGCGGCGGTTGGCTATTGCTGATATTTTCTATCTGCAATTCATTCATGTTCTGAGCGAGCTTATAGCGGTATTTTTCAGATTGTTTTTGAAAATTTTGGTAGGCATAGTAATCAGTTCCTGCTGCAGCCATTGAAAGATTTTTGATGGCCATGACCGGATTAATAAATCCTGAGATTTCACCAAGTCTCTGTTGCTTTTTATATTGTATCTGAAGCTTTTCCAAATGGCTTTCATATATTTTTGAACTGATTTTTTCCCCTTCTTTCATCACGAGTCCACTATAATTGATAGGGAGTTCATCAGTAGTTTTCACATGGTATCTGGCAAGAAGCGAATCTTTGATGTGTTTAAAATGGGGATCGTTAGGATTATGACTGTCACCGACCTTTAAAACATCTTTTTCCACCTGTGTTTCAAAAGCAATTCGTGAAGGTGTCGGATTTAAATTTTGGGAAGCAAACTGAATTCCTTTTGGTAAGAAAATTACTAAAATCAGCCAACATCCAATAAGACTGATCAAAGATGCTGATGTATTTTTGCTATTTGCTGAAATCAAGACCGTTAAAGTGCTGAAGAAAAAATAGTAGATCATATACGCAGGAAGTATGAGCGCCAAACGCATTAGGATATCTGTTGACGCGGTGATTTCAGATAGCGAACCTGCTAAAAAGACTACGGGTACAACGGGAATTAAAAGTAATAAGGAAAATTGCCACAAACCAAGAATTTTCCCCCACAAAATATCTCGCGCTGATGCACCTTGGACATTGAGGATCTTTAATGTTGCATTCTCCCGTTCTTGAACAACAAGTCTGAACCCTAAAAAAATAATAATGATCGGAACAATAGTCTGAAGGATGAATGCACTGCTGAACGTTCCAAAACGCACCAGAATACCTGAACTGCCTGCTTCCGAAAGATTGGCAGTATTTTGTTTGTGGGCTTCAAGGAAAATTACATTTCCCAGGTAATCATCCAATCCTTTATCAAAAATGCTCAAGGGATGACCTATCCTGAATACGAGATAGCCGTAATGCGCCATTCGATGTGGATGTTTATCCGGTCTGTGTTCCCAATTCTCTCGGGTTTCTTTTCTGTATTCTTTAATATCCGAAAAGTTTTCACTGTATTTTGTAAATCCAATCGCTATACTGAGAAAGCAGAAAAGAATGACGGTTATTGCAATCAGCAGATTTCTTTTCTCCTTGAAGAGATCCTGCCTGGTTTTTAGTACAATAAGTTCAAGATTTGAAAAAGCCATAATTTAAAGTTTATAAGTTGCGGTAAATAAATAATTTCTTGGAGCACCAGGAAAAAGCCTTAGATAATTCTGTGCTCCAACCCAATATGTTGTATTGGTCACATTGTTGATGTTAAGAGCCAGCTGAAGTTTGGTTTGCGGAACGGAATAATAAAAGGCGGCATCCAAAGTGGTATATGCCGGAAGCTCAAAACTTCTGGTATACCACGGGATCTTTTTGCTTTGATATAAAATTCCTGCTCCGATCCCGAAGTCTTTTAATGCACGAATTGCAGAAAAATTATATCTTGTCCATACATTGACAGAGTTCTTGGATGTATTTTCCTTCGCCAAACCAACCAATGCAGAGTTGGAATCATCTACAACTTTTGCATCAATATAGCTGTACCCGGCATAAACATGCCATTGAGGAATGATATATCCGGTCAGTTCGGTTTCAAAACCACGGCTTCGGTCAGCCCCACGCTGGATCAGCTGATCCGGTTCTGCCGGATTGTTGGCGTTGACCAGAATGTTTTTCTGATTGATCTCATAGATTGAAAAACTGGCATTAACCTTTCCGAAGAGTTTAGTTTTGACACCCAGTTCCTTCAGGTCGGAAATCAATGGTTTAAATAGCGAAGCGGAAACTGCCCCTGTAAATGATGCAGTTCCGGGCATAAGTGAAATGGTGTTGGATTGCGGCTGATATCCTGTGAGAAAGGTTCCGTATATATTGGTTTCTTCACTAATACTGTACGTTAAACCGATACGGTAAAGAAGCTGCTGATTATTAAATGAATTTTCCTCCGGCTTTTTATAATTCGTTCGATCCTGAAACCATTCCTGTCTCAGTCCTGCCAACAGCCTGAACTTTTCCCAGGTGATCAAATGCTGTACATAGGCAGCATGAGTCGTGGTCAGAGCGGTTGGCAATGGATTAATGACATTGAGTATGGAATAATCATTTCCCTGATGGTTTAAAGCACCTGGGCTAAGATCAAATGGATTGACGTTGGGTTTTGGGATTGTAGCACCATTGTACATCATGGTCTGGTACAGTGCAGCATTTACAGGATTAAAGGATGCCGTGACGGTTCCGTCTTTCATCAGAAAACCTCTGGCGGCATCCTGCTTTCCACCGCTTTTTTTCTCCCAGATATGGCTGTCATATCCCAATAAAGTCTGGTGTTTGAATACTCCTGTATTGTAGCTTAAATTGAAATAAGCGCTTATATTATCCACTTCCCAGTGTTGTATCCTCTCCAGATACTGCATCATCGCAAGGCTGGGAACAGGGTTGTTGTTGATATCGGGGACAAAGGAATTGGTTGTTCTGGTTTCACGGGTGTTTTCATCCCAGAACTGTTTCATATAGGAGGCATTGAAGCTGATGTCCTCGTTGAACTTATGCGCAAAACTTCCCATTAAAGTAAGATCTTTTGTTTTGAAAAAATCTCCGGGGGCACCAAGATTAAGGCTGATCGGTGTACTGTTGAGATCTGTTTTTCCTGCAACTGCACCAAAAATTGGTTGTCCTCTGTCCAAATTTCCATTCATCTCATTGTAGATCATTTCGACATTGAGCGATGTCTTTTCATTGGGGATAAAAGAAAGGGACGGAACAATTAAAAATCCATTATTATTTACATTATCCCGAAATGACTGGCCATCCTGATGCGCACCGTTGAAACGGTACAATAGGGTTTTGCTTTTATTTAACGGACCGGTAAGATCGGTGGTCAGGCGATACGTATCAAAACTGCCACCCGATAAACTTACTTCGTACCGATGGTTGAGCAGTGGTTTTTTGGTCACCATATTGATTGTCCCTCCCGGATCGACACTTGACATGGTAATGCTTGCCGGTCCTTTGAATACTTCAACCCGCTCAATGTGGGATGTCATCGGCTGCAAAAAATAATATTGTCTGGTACGCATTCCGTTAATGATCTGTCCTTCCTCATTCTGGCTGATCCCACGAATGCTGTACTGATTGTAAAAACTTGCATTGGAAACACCGGCCACATTTTTGAGGACATCTCCCAATCTAAAAGCTTGTCTGTCATTAATCAGCTCTTTTGTAACGGTGTTTAAAGTGAGAGGCAAATCTTTATTCTTCATTGCGATCTTTGTAGCAGCAAATGAATAGTCGGAAACATAATCCTGAGATTTCCTTCCGACAATCTCTACTGTCTGAATGGTTGCTGAAATCGAATCTTTTTCGGCATCCTGCGCATTGAAGGCAATGGGAAATAATAGTAAACTTAAGCCTGTTAATCGACAAGGCTTGAGGGAAATAAAATAATTTATTTTCCACAAAATACAATAATTAAGTGACATAGAAATAGGTAAAGCAGGTATGAAAAACCCTAATGGTTAATGATTAATCGCTTCCGTTGCTGTAAAATATCCACGCAGCGGTAGTTACAGATCGTTAAATCTGTGATAGGAAATAGTTTCAGCTGAAATCATTCAGCGATAACTTATGAAAAATAGGGTGGGGCTCTCGACGAGAAATAATCAATCAGGCGACGGTATTCTACTGCCTTTGGATGCGGTATTACGCTATGATCTATATCTTGTAAAGCAAAATCTAAATTCTGAATCTCAGGAAAGAGACATGAATTCATTTGCAGGTGTAGGGCACACTGGCATTGATCATCTTGTGAAAAGTAAGAACTTTTCTCATCTTTGGAATTCTTTTTCTCAGCGTGTTCTGAGGTCAAGTGCTTTGCATGTTCCAGACACACCGAGATACCACTGACATTCGATAAGAATATTAGTAATAGGGAAAAGACAAAAAAATGTTTAACTATTTTTTGCATAAAAGATGGGCAAATATAGTCAATATATTTGTTCGGAATTAATAAAGAATATTAAATTAAGTTGACTTTGGTAATAATATCAAGTGATATCCTTCATTATGAAATATCTTTCTTTAGTCTATTGAATCGTCCCTGATAAGCTTGGAGGTAATTGCGTTTTAATTTTTCGCTAAGAAAAGAATGGTCAGTCAGTTGACCTATTTTTTCATGGCTGGATGTTAAATTACTTATAATCTTCATGATTGTTTTTTGAGGTATATCTGCTAAAAGGATAAACTGTTCCAAATCATTTACTTTTGAAATGGATTTAAGCAGCAGTCCTTCTTTTAAGCCAAATTTAGAATCCTCGATATGAATTCTCGTGTTCAATAAATCATAAACGGGGCCTAACTTATAATCTCCCTGCTGCGTTTCAATTATTGAGAAATTCTTCAAATGCGCATCACCATTTGAAAACAAGTAGTTGAAAAAAATAAGAGTGAACAGTTTTGGTGCTTCCACCTTCCAGGCCGGAATATACTTTTTCAAGCCTTCAAAAAGTTCGAAATAGCTCCCTTCATATTTGTACTGTTCACCATGCGTTGGTGGAGATTTTTGCAGCAATGATGCAAAGCCCTCTACAGCTAACTTATTTTCCTTTTTGCTTTCGACTAGAGACGAATTTTCAAGTCTGTCAAAGCGCTTAGTGATGTATGCAGGACTACCGTCTGCAAAGAATATCAGTGTATTTTCAGAGACTTCCATTTTAAAATCTGTTGTGAAATCTGCATCGTCAAATGTTTATTTGAAGGAGCTTACTCTTTTTTTTTTTTTAATAGGTAAGGTAGTGGTTTTTAGAATATACTGTCCGTGTTAATCTTTATGAGTTAAAGGAAGACTTTTTACATCAATAATTGAAGAATATTTTTACTGAAATCCTGAAATTGAAATATGGTTTGATTTTCATTAAAATTTTCCTTTTCCTCTGCACTAGTAGGAGAGAGGTAAGGTAACATAGGACTTATTTTCTGCCCATTAAACATTTTTCAGAACGGGCTTGTAAATTTATCGAGAACTCATTTGATTACTACGGGCAGTTTCAAAATAATATAGAAGTAATTAGATCTAAACAATATGATCGCTGATACAGAAAGGACGTTAATTGATTGTGTGGTCCGTCCGTTTTCAGTAGGAGTATCGTAAGGCCTTCCAAAAGCCTTTGGACTTGCGAAAGGAAGAAGCGGAGAAAGATAAGTTGTTAAGTCAAATCTATGATGTTAAAGATTAGAAGTAGCTTATCCTTTTTATCATTTTAACCTGCACTTTTTTTCCTTCGATGCAATGTCATTTTAGTTCAACAGATTATTTTTCTCATATCATGAAATATCTGTTATTACTTTGTTTGATATATCTGTGATATTAGTCACAAATCACTTCTAAACTGAAGTCTAATAATCCTGTCGATTTTGAATAAAAGGTTAAAAATGTAATCAAAATCAGAGTTTATAGAATTGTCAAGATAGTATTTGAAAGATTTATTAAAATTTTTCATACTGATATTCAATAATTTTAACCTTTTGGTAAGTGGTTTACTTTTAGGTGGGTACTTGTTTAAAGGTGGGTGTGTGCATAGCTTTGTAAAAGTATTAATGTTATAAAACAATCTGAATATGAATATTTTAGTATTTGGAGCTACAGGCTCACAACAGTTTAATGTAATTGAAGAAGCAAAGAAAAAAGGTGCAGAGGTAATTGCTGCAACAAGCTCTGAAAAAAGTTTTGAAAAACTAGCCAAAGCAGGTGCAACACCGGTTGTGGCAAATTTAAGCGATGTTGAAAAAATAAATGAAATTACAAAAGGTGTAGATGCCATCGCGTTTTTAATTCCTGTTTCGTTACCCAATCCTTTTGATGGTCTGCAATATGCAAAAAATGTGATTGATGCGGCAAAAACAAATGGCGTAAAAAAAATAGTTTGGAATACAAGCGGCTGGTTGGAGTCTCAGAAAGTTGGGTCGCCTGTCGATGATGTGAAATTGGATGTTCAGGAATATTTAAAAAATAGTGGAGTAGATTATGTGATCATCGAACCAACTATCTATATGGAAAATATGATGGGTCCGTTCTGCGCACCTTTTATCAGCAACGAGAAAAAACTGGCTTATCCTACACCGGAGGCAATGCCAATCGGATGGATTGCTTCGAGAGATGTAAGTGCATTTGTAGTTGAAGCTATCTACAATGAGAGTTTAAAAGCCGATAATTTCAAAATCAGCGGTTTGCAAAACTTAAAAGGTAATGAATTAGCTTCAGAGTTTTCTGACGGGGTAGGAGAAACTATTAGTTATTATCCGCAGAAGCCCCAAGAGTTTGGTGAAATAATGAAACCAATGGTTGGAGAAGCAGGAGCATCAAGTGTTGCTGCTTATTATGAAAACCTTCAGAATTCAAAAGAGTTCCCTTCAAAATTCAACCCTGAAATGAACGGTATTTTGGAAAAGCTTCCTGTTGAAATGACTTCGTTATCACAGTGGGCAAGCGATAATAGAGATTTTTTCATTAAATAAATTAACATTGTATGGAAGCAAAAGAAGTTGTAGCAGCATATTTTGATGCATTGGCAATTAGTGATTTAGAAAAAGCGTTTTCAAATTTCACACCTGAAACGAAATGGTATCAGCCAGGAGACAATAAATTTTCCGGTTTAAAAAATAACCTGGGCGAGATTTTTCAAATGCTTGAAAGCATTATGAATGACACATCAGGAAATATGGTTGTGAAACCAGCAGGACCAATGCTGCAAAGCGGAGATTTGATATCCGTTCCGGTTTGGTTTACGGCTAAAAAAGAAACGAAAGTGATGGATTTGGGCGGAATGGACTTATTTCAAGTCAAAGATGGAAAGATTGTTCACGTTTGGACATTCTCAGATGACCAGTCTCTAGATGATGATTTTTTTGGAAATTAAAATGTGTAGATTAGTAATTGTATTTTAAAACCAGATATTATGACAGCAATAGAAGTAGTAACAGCTTATTCGCTAGCACTTTCCCAAGGAGATATCCCTACCGCATTTTCACATTTCAGTCCAGACGCGAAATGGCACCAACCAGGAAACCATAAATTTGCTGGTACTAAAAAAGGACTTGAAGAGATTGGCAAAATGCTCGGTGATATGATGGGCGAAACACAAGGCACATTGGTTATAAATCCTACCGGAGCTTTGATGGCTAACGGCGATTTAGTTTCATTTCCAGTACATTTTACTGGTACGATTGGCGACAGAAAAGTTGATATGAATGGCGTTGATTTGTTTGAAGTTGTCAATGAGAAAATTGTTCAGGTTTGGTTGTTTTCAGAAAACCAAGTTGCTGAAGTCGAATTTTGGGGACAATAGTTCCCAAAAAATGATGAAAAAAAGGACGGTTAGTTTTATAAACTATACCGTCTTTTTTTTTTGCAAATTTTATTTGACCTAAAATTTAAGATAACTATATACTTCATTGTACCAAGTATTTACACTGTATCAAATTTACAAAATCACTGATGATCTAACTGTAAACTATAAATGACAATTATGCTTAAAAAGGTTAGTTTTTACAATTTTTGCTAAGAAATTTTTGTCCTTTATAATCAAGCTAAAATAGCTGGATTTTTTCATATAAAAAGTGTAAAAACAGCATTTTTAAGTATTGAAATTTAGCTTCAGTTTACGATATGTAATCATCCTAAATAATGTGTTTTTAAGTTAAATGAAATTAAATACATAAAACATTGTAAGTCAAAAACATAAAAGTTTGTTTTTAAAAACTTCAACTTGACATTGTAATCTCCTCAGCTCTTCAAAAGCAGTTGAATTTAATCTCACATAAATTTTAAATTATGCAGATTAAATTCAACAATCAAAAGAAAATTACAACCTTATCATTAAGGCATTGTAATTAAAGAATCCTTAAAAAATTTTGAATTTAGCACCGGAATTGCTAATAACAATTCAAAACGGTTTTCAATCATTAAAACTCTCGGAACAATTGAAAGTTTGTCATCACTTTTTTTATTGATTAAAGCAACACCTTTCTTCAAATTATTTATCAAAATCTTTCTATAGATAAGGTTTCTTATGCAGTTAATTTGTTATTAAATCCTTAATGTTTAATTAAACAAAATTACTGATTCAGAAAGGCTTACAAGCTGCAAAACTATCCAAAAATAAGTTTTGCAGTATTGTTCAGCCTCGAATTTGAAATTATTTTAGAAGCTTTCTAATATCTTCAATCAAAAGTTCTCGGTCGGGATGGTATTTTCCTTTAAGATCCATATTGAGTCCTTCGGGATCTTCATAATTCAATCCTGAATAATAGAGGATAGGAACATTATTTTGACCGAAACGGCATCTTATGTTCCCCTCCTGATCTACCAATGCAATCATACCACTGTGGTTCAGGCTTTCAGAATCGTCATCTTTATCACCGACATAAATATTGAACTGATCGGCAATTTTTCCGATATAGTCTCTGTCGCCTGTTAAAAGATGCCAGTTGGGAGATTTGATACCAATTTTACTTTCATGAGCCTTCAAAATCTCAGGGGTATCGTTTTCAGGATCGATGCTGATAGAGATCACTCCAAGTTCAGGACTGTCGATTTCCTCCATTATGTGCTTCAAATTGCTATTCATAATCGGGCATATCGTAGGGCAGGTACTGTAGAAAAACTCTACCAGATACACTTTTCCCAGCATATCTTTATTAGAAGTTTTTTTATTGTTTTGGTCGGTCAGTTCAAAATCGGGAACTTTCATTACCGAGTACAATTCTTTTTTGAAGTATCCGGTTCCAAAAGAAATAACTGCAAACAGACCTGCAAAGACAAACGTAGGAACAACAAATTTTCGAATTACTGTGTTCCTCTTATCTGAACGATTATTTGGCTGCATATTTCTCTGGAGTTTTTTTGAATGTTTCTTTACAGCCAGATGAACAGAATCCGTAGATTTTATTTTTGTAAACTGCAGTATCTTTTAGATATTGAGCTGTTTTCATTTTACAGATGGGATCCTCTTCATTGATCACCTTCACATTTTTTATATCGACGCCAGCGGTCATCGATTTTTTGTGGTTAATTTTAAATTCTTCTTCTTTTTTACAAGACGTAAGGGATAATGACAGCACTGCTATCAAAATTACTGTTGATTTCATTAGGTAAGATTTGTTAAATTTTGTTGAATAGTATTTTGAAAAAAATCAAAATACAAGTAATGCAATAATTTAACTGAAGAGGGGCGGATGAAAAATGGTGAAAATGTATCTTGAATGATACAAATTAATATATTCTTGAATGGATTGTACAGAATGAATGTATTCTGTTCCACTATCAAATGAAAAAATATCATTGGGAACAAAAATATCTAAACTAATCACTTTTGCGAATGTTTGTGTAGACTGTTTTTCAGTATTTGAAAGTTCTTTCGCTAAAAAGCACTTTCCGTTACATGATAATTCGGGTTTATCTCTGTTTTCACATAAGTTCTCAACGATATAATCATAGTTTACTACATAGTTGTAGACCGGCATAATCGGCCGTACAGCAATGGTGAAAACAATAAATAAAGATAGTAGAAGTCTCATTAGATTCTGAGATGATAAAATTATTATTCTTTGGTGATATAGTAGGTATTAATATTATCAGTTGAAGTCGATCTATTTTTGATTTTTTGTTATATTATAAATTAAACAAGATGATTAATTCCAAATGTGGCTAACTGCTCAATAATGGGCAATGTGCTTAAACCTTTTTCAGACAAAGTATATTCCACTTTAGGCGGAATTTGAGGAAAAGATTTTTTTTGAACCAGTTCGTGTTCTAGCAATCTATTCAATTCCTGAATAAGCATTTTTTCACTGATTCCCGGGATTTTACGCTTCAATTCTCCGTACCTTACTTTCTGATCATTGATCTGATATAAAATCAATAAAGTCCACTTTCCGCTTAAAAGCTGAAGAGATTTTCGGACAGGACAGTTTTCATCACAAATATTAATTTCGCTTAAATCCATTGATATAACGTATTTCTTACCTTTTGGTATGTACCTGATTATGTGTATTTTACAGTTGCAAAGGTAAGGCTAAAATATGCTATAGTCAAATTTCAGCATGAATTGAATGGAATCTTGTAAGTCGAAGAGACAATTTATATTCTTTATCAATGCTTCCCTATTGGTTAAATACGCAGCTGTTATAATCTGTTTGTAATAAGTTACACCGTGCTTAGACTTTCCAGATATTCGGAGGTAGTCATTCCTGTCTGCATTTTAAAAAATCTCATCATATGCCCCGGTTCAGCGTAGTTCAAATCAAAAGATATTTCTGAAACTGTTTTATTAGAGTAAACCAATCGATCTTTTATTTCGGCCAATAAACGCTGTTTTAGAAGTTCTGTAGCAGTCACATTATATTGTTCCTTGACTGCCTTATTAAGGGTAATCCTGCTAATATTTAATAAAACGGTGTAATCTTCAATATTTTTTTTCTGACAGATGTGTTTCTCAAGAAGAGATTTATATTGTACTGCATAATTTTTATCGTCCTTCTCAATCATTAGATCATTAGCAGAGGCATACCGTCGATTTATGGTTTGTAAAAGGTAGTACAGGATCGATCTGATAATGTGAACGCTGTCTTTTTTTGTGTGCACAAGTTCAGTTTTGATTTCTACCAGAAATTCATTGAACCTTTTCATTTCAGAATCACTCACATTGAGAAGTAACTCATGGTTGAGCTGATAAAAAAACAGCATTTTGTGAGTGAAAAATTTATCAGCAAAAAATTCATTGAGAAAGTCTTCCCTGAATATTAAAGTTTTGAACTCAAGTCCATTTTGCTTAATTTTCCAGGCTCTCTTTTGAAAAGCTGAAATAAAAATAATGGAATTATTTTGTATATCAATTGTTTGATCATTGATATAAACCTTACCCTCAGCTTTCGAAAAAAAAACAACCTCAAAATAGTCAGTATTGTGGACATCGGTCTGCAGATAGTTGATGGTGTCCTGATTCAGAATATTGATGAAAAAATCTACACCGCATTCTGTTTTGTGAAAATTGATTGTTTTCATAATAACTTTAAAGAATCAAAGATACAACGAAATAGTTATGATTAGAATGAAATGCGACTTAAACCGGATATTTCACTTTCCGATACACCATAATTTCCCTTATCAAAATGACATTTTTTCATAATAATTTGATATAGACATTCATTCAATCAGGTGGTAATTTTGCGTTATAATAAATAACTAATTATGAGCAAACAAGCATTAATTATCATCGATATCCAGAATGAATATTTTGAAAACGGAAATCTCACATTGGTCAATCCTGTTGAAGCAAGTCTGAATGCAGGTAAAGTTCTTGAGCATTTTCGTGCAAAAAAGTTGCCTATTGCACACATTCAGCATCTATCGGCTGATCCCGAAGCATTGCCGATTTTTGTAGAGGGAACCCCTGGAGCTGAAATCCACGAAAATGTAAAACCCTTAGATGGAGAGCAAATCTTTCAAAAGTATTATCCAAACAGTTTTAGAGAAACTGGGCTAGGTGAATATTTGAAGGAAAACGGCGTGACAGAAGTAATTATCACAGGAATGATGACCCATATGTGTGTTGATGCGACTACAAGAGCAGCATTTGACTTTGGTTACAAGTGTACCGTTATCGGTGATGCTTGCGCATCAAAAGATTTGGAAATCAACGGAAAGACGGTAAAGGCCGATGATGTACATCACGCTTTTTTAGCAGCATTGGAATTTTTCTACGGAGAAATAAAAACTACGGACGAGTTTTTAAATGCTGTTTCTTAATAAGGAGAAAACATTTTCTAACAATAGAAGAATATCCTTGACAATTAATTTGTTGAGGATATTTTTAATCATACACGCAGGTCAATCCAAACAGCAGAGACCAACATGAAGCATAAAGTGTGACTCAATCAAGGAAGAAATTTCCGGAAAAATCATTTCTCTGTCGGTTTATCAAAATGGTATTTCTTATCTGTTTTTTGATATCTAACTAGTTTAAGAACCGGGGTAATTTTGCACTATAATTTAAAATCAAGAGGTTATGAAAAATACAACAGCTGATAAAAATAAAAAAACTGCTTTTTCTCCACTGTTAAAACAAGGAAATGCACCAGTACCCCTATCAATTCTTGACGTGTCTACTACAGGAAAAGGTCATTCTGCTATAGAAGCCATAGAAACGAGTATTCAGTTGGCAAAATTTGCAGACCAGCGTGGGTTCGGTCGTTATTGGGTAGCAGAGCATCATGGAATGCCAGCCGTTTCTACTTCGTCGCCCGCTATATTGCTATCCAGACTTATCGGAGAAACTCAGAATATACGGTTGGGATCTGGCGGGATGATGTTACCTAACTTTCCTCCATTGGTCGTTGCTGAACAATTCGGGATGCTTCAGGCGATGGCTCCCGGACGTATAGATCTTGGAATTGGACGTGCTCCCGGAACAAATGGGCTTACAGCATCAGCACTTCGCCGTGGTCATATAGGTGTGGAAGATTTTCCTGAGCAATTAGAGGAATTACTGCATTTTCTTGAAGACGATTTTCCGGCAGGAAATAAGTACAAAGAAAAAGTTTTTGCTGTTCCAGGCCCCGGACAGGATAGAGAAAACGGTATTGAAAGATCTTTTGACGCGCCATCTGTATGGCTTTTGGGATCATCGGGATACTCAGCTCAGTTGGCGGGTAAATTAGGTTTGCCTTTTGCATTTGCGGCACAGCTGGCTCCGGAGAATTTATCAATTGCTTTTGATCTATACAGGAAGAATTTCAGACCTTCAGAAATTCTAGATCAACCTTATACTATCGCATCATTTTCAGTATTTGCGGCGGACAGTGAAGAAGAAGCAAGAATCCAGACGCATTCTTTTTCGCATAGTATGCTTCGGATGATGAAAGGTGAATCGTACGTCATCCCTTCACCTGAAGAATTAAAAAATTACAACTATTCTGAATATGAAAGCTATGTGTTGGACAGCTGGAATCAAAAAATGATTCAGGGAACTGCCGATCAGGTCGTCGCCGGACTTAACGAGTTTCAAAAGATATCGGGAGCTGATGAACTGATGATCGCTAATTTGGGATATTCGCCAGAAGGTATTTTACATTCTGCTGCATTGATAGCAGATGCTTACAATATGCCTAATATTTATTAGGAGAATATTTACATATAAAAGTTAAATTGATTCAAAGAGATTAAAAAAGCATCATCTCGAATCTCATTCATTCAACATAATTAAAAGCGGTGAAATTTGGGAATATAATCAGGTTATCAAAATGGCAGTAAATCGCATCATTTAGATACTGTAATGATATGTTCTTATTAAGACCTTTGCAGTGTAATCATTTCTGTAAAATCGTCGCTGAAAGAATTGAGATTATTAATAAAATATAAAAAAAGAATATTATGAAAAAAGTAATTGTAGCATTTGCACTGACACTGTCATCTGTCTTTTCATTCGGACAGACAAAATCTGATACAAAACCCACTGTCCAGTTAGTTAGAAATGCGACCCTGGTCATTGACTACGCAGGAAAAAAAATATTGGTAGATCCTATGCTGTCTCAGAAAGGGGCAATTGATTCATGGGCGGGTATTCAAAAAAATCCTACGGTTGAGCTGACAATTCCTGTGGAAGAAATTGTGAAGGACATTGATCTTGTTATTGTTACCCATACTCACGAAGATCATTTTGACAAGCCAGCAAGCAGCACCCTAAATAAATCTGTAGAATTGATCATGCAACCTGCCGATAAAGAATTTTTCAAAAAAGAAGGCTTTATCAATGCTACTGTTGTAGAGGGTCAAAAAGTATGGAACGGCATCACTATAAACCGTGTGGAAGGAAAACATGGTTCCGGTAAGGTGTTAGAAATGATGGGTAAAACATCAGGATTTGTTTTACAAGCTAAGAACCAGCCTACGGTTTACATTGTAGGAGATACGATCTGGAATGAAGATATTAAAAAAGATATTGAAAAATTCAAACCCGATTATATTATTGTTAATTCTGGAGGAGCGCTGATGAAAGACTTTAGTGATACACCGATCATTATGAATGAAGTGCAGACGATGGCTTTGATAGCTGCCAGTGGAAAAGCAAAAGTAATAGCAGTTCACATGGATGCATTGGATCATTGCTTTACGACCAGAGCCATTCTGAAAAAGAAAGCTTCAGAATTGAAAATCGGACAAGATAAATTGATCATTCCCGAAGACGGAGAAAAACTGATTCTATCTCTTTAGTCGTACAGCATAAAATTGATGAATACAAGAGACAAAACCTACTTTAATTGAGTAGGTTTTGTCTTTTAATATTTTGGTTATTTTACGACTTTGATCAAGCTGATATATTTCAATCCACATTCAGCAAACTTTTCATAATCATTCATTGCGTTGCCATAGTTTTGAATCATAATTCCATTTTTATCCAATGATCCCTGAATCTCGTCAGGAAGAGAAAGATTCTTGTCAATGGCATTTCCCTCTGAATCTACCACACCAATATTTTTACTCCATTTTATATTTTTTAGCGTAACAAAATAGCGCTCTTTTTTCTCATCCAATGTTAAAGTAGCAAAGTCTGTACGTGTCTGATTATCTGTTATTAAATCATATTTTAATTTTCCTTCCGAATAATATAATTTCAGATCCATTTTACAACTGGCATTGTCTTTAGATTGATACAGTCCTTCGATAGCAAAAAGCAGATCATTATTTTCAGTAATATTTTTTTGAGAAGAATCACGTTGTAAGCTATCATTTTGTTTTGTAAGCGAATCAGGTAAGGTTGCATCAACCCTTGCTGTATTTTCAATTTGTTTATCGTCTTTTTTAACGCAAGATTGTATTGCGAGTGTAAAAATGAGCGTAAAGATAATCGTGGCTTTTTTCATTTATTAAAAGATGTATTGTGAAGATTTGTTTTATTTAATGGACATTTACCAACAAAGGTTAATGTTTTGAAAGTAATGCGGAAATTTTTATCAGTTAAATAGTTACGGATATTCAATGATGAAAGATACAGCCAAACAGCGAGAAATAAATTTTAATATTAAAAGATTCTCAACTATTTTGATATTTAGAAAAGAAGGCCTTTTGAAAATTCATTATAATAATAAAATAGGATCGAAGGAGTGTAGAAAAGATGATACTTATCAAAATGATATTTAAATAAGCGGTTTTGGTATATCATAATCAATCCGTGAATTCTATTTTTGACTTAAATACACGTTTTACCAGAAGTGGATATATAAATTTTAGTAGATATTCAAAATGATCAATTTTGGAAAATATGTAATTAATTGATAAAATATGACAAACAATAAATTAGATCTCAAGGCGATCATTTTTGATATGGATGGGGTTTTGATCAATACAGAACCGCAATATGAAAATTTTTGGAGAACCGCTGCCAAGAAATATAATGTTTACTTCGAAGGCTTTGAAAAACAGATCCGCGGAATGACAGTAAAAAAATTATTTGAAGCACAATTCAGAGATATTGGCGAGGTCAAGAAAGAGAATCTTTTAAAAGAATTTAAAGCATTTGAAGATCAGATGTCTTTTCCTGAAATTCCGGGAATTGCTACATTGTTACCGCATTTAAAAGAATCAAAAATAAAATTAGGATTGGTAACAAGCTCGGATCTGGAAAAACTAACCAGAGTCATCACACAAAAGAACTTAGATCTGTATTTTGATGTGATGATTACAGCCAACGATGTTGTTGACGGTAAACCATCGCCTGAATGCTATTTAAAGGCTGCCGATAAGTTAGGCGTCGAGCCGGTAAATTGTATTGTATTTGAAGATTCGTTCGCGGGTATTTACGCAGCGACATCCGCAGGAATGGTCGTGGTGGGAGTTTCTTCTTCACATTCAAAAAGTGAATTAATGAGTGAATGTAATAATGTGGTCGGAGATTTCCAGAGAATAGGATTAAAGGAAATAATAGATTTTCATGAATCTGCAGAACTATAATCTGAGGTCTAAAGAGTTTTCTTATAAAATTAAAAGAGAATTTGGCTTAAGTTTACAATTTAATAATTATGGAAAACTCGGTATTGGCTTCGGAATTTAAATCATCAAGTGATTTGGTGGAAAAATTATATCAAAACGGCTTTATCAAAAAATATCAGCAAGGCGATGTTATTTTAGACGAAAATGCATCGATTCGTGCAATACCCATCGTGATGAAAGGAATGATGAAGGTCATCAGGACTGAGGAAGACGGTAGGGAGATTCTACTATACTACATCAAAGCCGGTGAAAGCTGTATTATGTCTTTCCTTGGTGGGATGCACGATGAGAAAAGCATCCTTAAAGCAGAAATCGAAGAGGAATCTGAGATCTTGTTTTTGCCTGTAGAAAAAGCGTCGCTTTTTATGAAGGACTATCCTGAATGGGTAGATTATATTTTTCGTCTCTATCACAAGCGTTTCGAAGAACTGTTGGATATCATCAATGCCATAGCTTTCAAGAAAGTGGATGAAAGATTACTACAACTGCTTCAGAAAAAGTCTGCGATTTCTCAATCTAAAACCATTGTCACCACTCACGAGCAACTTGCCAATGAGCTTGGTACAGCTAGAGTAGTGGTTTCAAGACTTCTTAAACAACTCGAAGATGCCGGTAAATTAAAACTGGGAAGAAATAAAATTGTTCTTTCAGATTCCTAATAATTTTCCTTATGTAACAAAAGTAGCAGTGCAGAAATTCTAATATTTCCATTTTTGTGTTATTAAAGTTAAAGAATGGAAATATTTGGATATTTAGCATCTGTTTTTATAGGGATTTCGCTAGGACTGCTTGGTGGCGGAGGAAGTATTCTTACTGTTCCCGTTTTGGTTTATCTTTTTGGGATTGATGTTTTTCTTGCGACAGAATATTCGCTTTTTATTGTAGGAATCAGTAGTTTGTTTGGCTCTTTTTCTTATTTTAAAAATGGTCTGGTCAACATAAGAACAGCGTTGGTTTTTGGAATCCCATCATTTATTTTTATTTTCCTTACAAGAAATTTTCTCTTGCCTCTGATTCCTGATCAAGTATTTGCTGTGGGTGGTTTTCTGCTAACCAAGGATCTGCTTTTACTATTAATCTTTGCAGCTTTAATGATTATTGCCTCCTATAAAATGATTCAAAAAAATCGGGAATCGAAAGTGAAAAATATCACATCCAAAAACAAGACAGTTCTCGCAGTAGGACAAGGTTCAGCTGTTGGAATCATTACAGGCTTACTTGGTGCAGGCGGCGGATTTTTAATCATCCCAGCATTGGTCAATTTGTTGAAAACGCCGATGAAAGTCGCCATTGGAACTTCCCTGGTTATTGTTTCATTCAATTCTCTGATTGGATTTTTTTCATCAATGAACCGTGTTGATATCAATTGGAATTTTTTAGGGACTATTTCAGCAATTTCTATAATAGGAATTCTCATAGGTACTGAATTATCTAAAAAAATTGACGGCAAAAAGCTGAAACCTGTCTTTGGATATTTCATTCTCATAATGGGAATTTATATTATCATTAAAGAAGTTTTATTTTAAATTAATAAGCCGGAATATAGAATTCTTATGTAACAAAAGTAGCTGTAGAAAAGAATGAGAGCATCGAAATTTGTACTTCATAAAAAATCGTTTCAGAATCGTCAATAAATACTTTAAAAAAAAGTTTCAAAATAAATAAAAAAAATAATTAATGATAGAAATTATAAAAGAACCTTGGCCTTGGTATATTGCGGGTCCTTTGGTAGGTCTCACTGTCCCAATTTTACTGATCTTAGGTAACAAATCTTTCGGAATCAGCTCGTCTTTAAGGCATATCTGTGCAACCTGCGTTCCAGCCAATATCAATTTTTTCCAATACGACTGGAAAAAGGAATTATGGAACTTGTTTTTTGTCTTCGGAATTTTATTAGGTGGATTGCTGGCTACTCAATTTCTGATGAATCCTGGAGAAATTATCGTAAATCCAAATCTTAAAGCTGAATTGAGCGGCTATGGAATCACCGATTACAGCAATCTCGTTCCTGTTCAGTTGATGAATTTTGCGAATCTTTTAACCCTAAAAGGCTTCATCATTATGATGGGCGGTGGTTTTTTGGTAGGCTTCGGAACGCGTTATGCCGGCGGTTGTACAAGTGGTCATGCCATTATGGGATTATCCAATCTTCAATGGCCGTCATTAGTTGCAACGATTTGTTTTATGGCAGGTGGCTTTTTAATGGCGAATGTTATTTTACCCCTTATTCTTTCACTTTAAAATTTAATTATTATGGAAAAAGACAATAATGCACTTCAGCAGAATTGTGTTTGTGTCAATGAAAATCCTTCACAGATTCATTGGTATCTTCAGATCAAATATCTCATTGTAGGAATTTTATTCGGAATTGTTTTCGTCAAGTCTGAAGTGATCAGCTGGTTCAGAATTCAGGAAATGTTCCGCCTGCAGTCATTTCATATGTTTGGCATTATCGGAAGTGCAATAGTTACAGGAATGATTTCGATCTGGGTGATCAAGAAATTCAATATCAAAACCCTCGATGGAGAACCCATTTCCATTGCGCCAAAAAAATTCAATAAAGGTCAAATCTATGGCGGGCTCATTTTTGGTTGTGGCTGGGCAATAACCGGAGCTTGTCCGGGTCCTTTATTTGCGCAAATCGGGACAGGATCATTTGCTGTGATTGTTACGTTACTAAGTGCTATTTTGGGAACTTGGGTCTACGGATATTACAGAGAAAAACTACCACATTAGAAGTAGATCGGCAGGTTTTCTATTGAGAGAAGCTTCGGTTTTAAAGAGTTTATTCTACACTTTCGTTTAAAATATAAAATTAAGTTTAATAAAAATAAAAGTTATGTTTTTTCAACATATTTACGATAAAAGCCTAGCGCAGGCAAGTTACCTGATCGGTTGTCAGGCAAAAGGCGAAGCGATTGTTATTGATGCAAAAAGAGATATTGATACCTATCTGCAGATAGCAAAAGAAAATAATCTCAAGATCACACACATTACAGAAACGCATATTCACGCAGATTTCCTTTCCGGCTCACGTGAACTAGCTGAAGTGACTGGTGCTGATCTTTATCTTTCTGATGAAGGTGGTGACTACTGGCAATATGAGTTTCCGCATACTGGTGTAAAGAACGGCGATGAAATAAAAGTTGGAAATCTGACTTTAAAAGTAATTCATACGCCTGGACATACCCCAGAAAGCATTAGCTTTTTGCTGACCGATCATCCGGCAGCAGATGAACCAGTTATGATATTCACCGGAGATTTTGTGTTTGTAGGCGATGTAGGAAGACCGGATCTTTTGGAAAAAGCAGCCGGATTCGAAGGAACTCAAGAAAAAGGTGCGAAAGAAATGTATCAGTCGGTACAGGATTTCAGCAGGCTTCCTTCATATATTCAGGTTTGGCCTGGACACGGTGCCGGTTCTGCGTGCGGAAAATCTCTCGGAGCTGTTCCAAGTTCTACCGTCGGTTACGAAAAGATCCGTAATTGGGCATTTCAGTATAAAGATGATGAAGATGGTTTCATTGGCAATTTATTGGAAGGGCAGCCTGAGCCACCAAAATATTTTGCAATGATGAAAAAACTCAATAAAGTGGATAGACCTTTACTGACCGAAGTGCCTCAGCAAAGAAAACTTTCCAAAGAAGAATTTCTCAAAGCATATTCTGAAAATGTGACCATCATTGATACTAGAATTAAGGCAGATTTTGCAAAAGGTTTTCTTCCTAAGAGTATCAATATTCAGGGTAATAATTCTTTTTCGACGTGGATGGGTTGGATTTTAGATTACTCTCAACCATTTATTCTGATTGCAGAACAAGATAAGATGGATGATCTTACAAGAAAACTAATGCGAATAGGGATGGATCAAATGATGGGTTTCGTGGAAGATGTAAATGATTTTGGTCTAGATTTGCTGACTTCTGATATTATTGATATCAACGAGTTTGAAACCTATCTGAATCGAGACGATATACAGATTGTGGATGTGAGAAACAAAACAGAATATGAAGAAGCTCACATACAAAATGCGGACAATGTTTTTGTCGGCACTTTGGAAGACCATCTTGATGAAATTTCTAAAGACAAAACAGTGATCATTCATTGTCAGAGTGGTGATAGGGCAGCAATCGCGTATTCAATTCTAGGAAAAAACGGTTTTGAAAAAGTGAAAAATTTTTCAGGTGGAATGAAAGAGTGGGTGGTTGCAAACGGTGCAACTTCTAATTGTAAGATCTGAAATCACTAAATTGAAACAAAATAAAAAACATTAATATGAAAGATCATAAAGTAAATGACCTGTGGACTTCAAGATGGGATGACCGATATAGCCAGGAAGAGTTTGCTTATGGTGAAGAACCCAATAATTATTTAAAAGAACAATTGTCAAAACTAACGGTTGGTTCCATTCTTTTCCCTGCAGAAGGGGAAGGGCGAAATGACGTTTTTGCAGCCCAAATGGGTTGGAATGTTTCCGCATTCGATATTAGTGTTGAGGGTAAATGGAGAAATGCAGATCTCCCGGAGATTAAAAGGTCTACCTCTGGAGGAATGAGTCTTGCACAGTACAATGAATTATTGGATAGTGAAACTCTTTTTCTCGTTGATTTCCACGCAGAACAGTGCGCCCCGTGCAGAAAAATGGAGCCATACCTCAAAAAAATAGGATCTGAATGGTCGGACAAAGTAAAAGTCGTAAGAATCAATGCTGATGAAAACACTCAATGATGTAAAGAACTGAATCTTTCTGCACTTCCTGTTTTAAAATTAGACAAAAACAAAAATGTGATCTGGGAAAATCTGGGATTTGTCGAAGAAGCAGAAGTTAGAAAACTTTTGCAATAAGCATAATTATATAAAAATGGAAAAATTCAAGATTTGGCTCAGAAAAAACTGGAGCACTGTATTTTTCGTAGGAATATTTATTCTCCTCTTGGTAAGTCCAGGTGCAAAAGCTTGGCTGATGCGACAAATAATTTCTACAGGTCTATTGAATCCAAAAATTGAGAAAAAAAGTGTTGGAAAACCCTTAGAAGAAACTCCATCCGTCTCTGAAAGCTTTAGAGTAAAAGATGAAAACGGAAAGATCATCAATGTTTCTGAATTGAAGGGTAAGGTGGTGTTTATTAATTTCTGGGCTTCATGGTGTCCACCTTGTAGAGCAGAATTTCCATCAATTCAAAGATTTTACGAAAAATATGGAAGGAATAGTGAGCTCATTTTCCTCACAATCAATATGGATGAGGACTTGAAAGCAGGAAGAAAGTATCTTGGAGAGGAAGAATTCACGGTGCCATTTTTAATTCCAGATGGAAGTGTTTCAAAGGAATATTTCAGTGGTTCACTTCCGACAACCGTAGTTTTGGACAAGACTGGAAAAATAAGAATGAAACATGATGGAATGGCTGATTATAGTAAGGATTCTTTCTACGGACAAATCAATCAACTTCTAGAAGAATAGACATTTTAACAAGTTATATTTTATAATTTCTTAACTTAATCAAAAACATGTACTGAACTAATCCCATTATTGAGTATCAACAGATTTCTTAGGAGAAATACTGCATTTGCCATCTTGCAGATTGATATCTGCTTTTACATCAAATATACCAGAACTACTATATGTGTAATGAGCTTGCAACGAAGTTCATAAGGCCTCTCCAAAATAATCTACAACTTCCGCCTCATCTTTTCTACAAGAAGATATTGCTGAAAAAGCTAAAGTACTTTGAGGAGCCAATCACAAAACCTAATGTATGCTCAATGAGTTTAGCACTAAGATACTCCAAACATGTGTAATTCCCATAATAGTTCCATTATTTTTATTTAATTTGGAACACATTCCCCCAAAATAGTTCTAGAGCGGCTTATACAAAAAAAAACATAGCAATAACTTTTTATACTTTAATATTTTAAGATGTGATGAATAGAGGGAAACTCAGAGTACTGAACAAATAAGCTGGCTAAATAATAGATCTCAAATTAATAAGGCCTAGAAACGAAGTATCTACGATGATAACCAAGACTAATTCTATAACTATTCGCTGTGCTTTTTGCAACTCCTAAGAACTTTGCAAGACCTATATCTGATAATTGATCTTCTTAAATCAACAGTTTTGTTGCTTTTTTTAAAATCTCTCATTTTCTACGTTAAAAATGCTCTATTTAAGATTGTTGCTACCATAAATTCAGTAAAGATTCCTAGCCCAGAAGAGTGTTTAATGAGGGACAATAGCTAAATTAATATTAGGTTTATTTCGATAAGAATTTAGATTGTGTTGAAAAATATAAAAAGGAAGTTATCTCATTGGAGATATCATAGCCTCACGAGAATCCTATCAGTTTGTCTAAAACGGCAAGTAAATTTAAAAGCAACTCGATAAAAAGATGCTTTTTTTTACACCTTAGATCCATAAAACCATAAAATAAATACTTGAATTCATACTATGTACTCTCTAATGAATTTTATAAATTTTTATTAAATCGATTGGCATTTCAAGAAAAAAACATATCATATATTTAATATTAAATCACAAAGGTTGAAATGTCTTTAAAAACTGTAATTTGCTCTTTTTATGGCAAATCTGAATTATTTTAAAATATTTATTTTTTATTGTTTTCTAAAAAATTGAAATAACGATTTGTGTTTTTGTTTGAAAATTTGTCAAATCTTTATTTGCCAATTGAAATCAATCTAAAATTCACAATTGAAGAATCACTAATTAGTGATGTTAAGAGATTTTTGCTTGTGTGGTTTACATTTAAAATATACATTTGTCGCTCCACAAGGAAATATTATTATGAAAAAAATCATTCTGCCACTAGTACTAGTAGGCCTTTTAAGCTTGTCCGTTACCTCTTGTAATGATGACCTAAATTCTGAAATAAATCAGGAAATTCAAAATGAAGTGACAAAAACATTTGCTTCCAGAGGTATTAACCCAACAGTTGTCTTACCTTCAAAAAATTTAAACTACGACGAAATCTTTGTAGATGGAAAAAAAGTAACATCCAGTGCAAAAACAAGTACTGTTACTTTAAACAGTGATCAGATGGTTGTTACTGCACCAAATAAAACATTTATTGGAGGTGTATATAATTCCACAACATTGGATAATTTATCATACACACCAATTACTTACCCTACAAAACCGATCACCGTTTCTTATTCTTTCCCTTCAGCTTATGTAGTTGATCAAATACAAAAGCCTTCACTTTCAAGTATGAGAGCTTCAATATTTAAGGCAATGAATGATGCTAACTTCAGTGGTCAGCAAATTCTTTCCTTTGATTACAATATTAAGCAGTTCTCTTATTACAGTGAATTGAAAATTGCTTTTGGAGCAAATGTAAACATAGGGGGAATTTTCAATATTGATATCAGTGGAAGCAATAACAAGGTGAAGAAAAATACCGGAATATTTGCGAAGTTCACTCAGAAGAATTTTACCATTGACATGGATATACCTGATAACGGTAATATATTTAAAAATGAATCTGATTTAGGTCTAGCTGCCCCGAATAATCCTGTTTATATTAATTCAATCACTTATGGTAGATTAGGGGTAATATCCTTGGAGTCAGACTATTCATATAACGAAACAGCTTTTGCCTTAAAAGCGGCCCTAAACGCAAAAATGGTCAACGGATCTTTAAGCATTGATGTTCAAAGTAAAAAAATTCTTGAAGAATCTGATTTGACAGTTTATATTTTGGGAGGTGTTGGTTCTGATGCTGTACAGGTTGTAACCGGATACGAAGGATTTATTAGCTTTATAGTTAGTGGTGGACAGTTTACCGCTCAAGCTCCTGGAGTTCCAATTTATTTCTCAGCTTCACATGCAGGAGACAACTCTGTATATTATACCACATTTACAGTAGAAAAAGATTAATGAAAAAATTTTTATATGTAATGGCAGTCTCGATGGCTACATTACAAAGTTGTGCAACAGATTCTCTGAACCGAGATAGTGAACAAATTTTAGAAAGAACCTCACAACAAGTTATTGATATAACATCATACGGTACATACCCTTCGTTTTTAAAAAATAGTAGAAGTAAAACAAACTCAATATTTGGAAAAACAGATGAAGAGGAATTTACTGAAACAAAAGAATTTGAATCTTCACAGTCTGTAGTTCTTCCCAATTTGGCAATGTATATTTTTCCGGGATCACTCTTAAAAGGTAATTCAATTCAGAATTTGGATTTTAAACCTATAAATGCTTCTGTAAAGCCAGTAACCGTTTCTCTTTCGATTCCCGCAATCAATAAGAAAACAGCTTTCACTATGAATAATCCGTCACTTTCTGCAACCAGACAGTTTGTGCAAGATTATCTTCAGACAGCCGACTTTACGCAAAATGGAACCTTGAGTTATAGTATTGAACAATTTACGTCTTATGACGAATTGAAGGTAGCGTTTGGTTCCAACGTAAACACAAGGTCTCTTTTTGGAAAAAACTCTTCATCAACGAATATTGAAGAGGGAATGATTTCAAAGCGAACAGGCTTTTATGTAAAGTTTTACCAAACATCATTTACCTTGGATATGGATCTTCCTAACGGTTCTTTGGTTAATGATACTAATCTAGATACCGGAGGTGTAGAGCCAGTATATGTAAGTTCAATTTCTTACGGAAGAATGGGGATACTTTCAATTGAAACGAATGAGCTGACTGAGACGGCCCGTACGATTCTAAATGAAAGTTTTAGTAAATTGTTTGTTAACGGGGAAAGTACTTTGACTCAGGAAGAGCGAAACTTTCTAGATGGGGCTGATTTCAATCTTTATCTAATAGGTGGAAGCGGTGTTACAGCTGTGCAATCTTTTCAAGGATATCAATCATTTGTAAATCATGTCGCAAAGGGAACATTTTCTAAAAGTCAACCCGGTGTTCCAATATTTTGCTCGTATTCATATTTAAACGATAATTCACAGGTAAAGACAACATTTAAGTATGACATTAGAAAACCTCCGGTATACGTACGTATGGCACATGAGAATATGGTAAGCAGTGGACGTAATAAAAACGTGGATGTTAAACTGTATTTCTATTCCAGCCGTAGTCATACTAACATGATAGCACCGCCGAGTATTAAGTTTACTATTGAAAAGAAATTAAAAAAGGGAATCAAAAGTGGTGCACCAACTTCTAATAACTGGAATTATACAGAAACTGTAGAACAGGTCACGCTACAAAACGCAGGTTTAAATACTGGAATGAGTCTTCCGAATCTTCCTTATCATCGAGAGCAGGGGGTATGTGTTCCCAGAGGCAGATTTCCATGCGAATATATTTCTAATTATGAAGAGGATTATACGTATAAATTGCTTCCAAGTACTAATAACACATATATCATAATTGATTAATTTTGTCCTATGAAAATATATATTTATTTAATCATTGCAGTTTTCACATGCTTGGCCTGTGAAAGCGATGATAGTGAAGTTACCACAAGTCCACCGCTTGCATCTGCAAAGATTAGTCTGTCTTTTAAAAATTATGTTGTAAATAATGTAAATTTATTTAAAGGCCCTTCGGGCAACTCAATAAATGTTACTGAAAGCTATATTCAGAATTATTGGACTCTTTACAAGGAGCCTTCATGGAAAAAAGTAGAAATTAACCTTGAAGAGATGAGCCTGAAATTAATTACGGAAAATAGTGCAGATCTGAAATACAATATTTCTTTGAAGCAGGATTCTGTTTTCATTAAGGAAAATAATAATCTCGAATACTTGGGGGATTTTGATAAAAATACATCTTCTTTAAAAGTAAAAAGAGTTTTTAAGTACCTTAAAAAAGTGCCATTAGATAACTCGCAAGCTTTATTTATTTCAAAAATAACAGGTTTTGGAATTGCTAACTACAGCAATGTTTTCCCCTCAGACACATTTACTAGCCCAAGCACTATGACTCAGACGGGGGATGAAGTTTTTTGGGCTAATGTGACATACAATTATAGTTTAAATTAAAAATTTATCGCTTTTAAACGAAAAACATATAAAAATAATATAATTTAAGTTATTGTAAAAAAGACTGTTTTCAAATTATGAAAACGGTCTTTTTTATGTATCTTCAGGAATATTAAACATATTTTATATTTGACATCTGAGATTAGAGAATCTTAAAGAGTTTAATACATTATCGTTTTTTGAGAATTGATTATTCAGTAAAAACATTTTTGCAATCATCCGAGGGTAGCAATTTTGAAACTCTTTACCTTCAGCAAAGCACAAACTTTTTTAGCCTCTTATGTTACGTTTATTTTTTGCGGTTAATGTCTAATTCATGTTTAATTATTGCAGACACTCTTTTCATTTTATAAGTAATTCAAAACAAACATATTTCTCGTTAAAACTAAGCAGACTTTCTCCAGTTTGACAGTTTTTCAAGTTAGCTCAATTTAAAAACAAGATTATCACCAATTATTACTGTCTTGTTTATTATCGTTTTCTATATATACTAAATAATTTTTTGATTCGTAATGTAATAAGATTTGAAATGAAAGCATATGATCATCTGTAATTATATTAAAGAAAGATTGGATGAAAATAGGACTTTATTTTGCTTATTTCCGAAAAAAGACATTTATAATAATCCATTGCATAAATGAGTTGGTAAAACGGAGGTTAATGTAGATTTCGAGAATAAAGAGGTAAAAAGAAGAAGATAGGTGTCACAAAATCTAATTCACTGTAATGTTATTTGTAAATTTGGCTAAAACTTTTAACCTATAAATTATGTCTTACAAATCGAGATTTGACTCTTTAGGGCAGAAAGCACACCATCAAATAATAGCAACTAAAATTTCCAAAGAAATGGTTGAATTACGTTCACTCGTAGAAAAATCTCCTATTACGCCTAAACGATGGATTTGGGAATTGATTCAAAATGTAACAGATGTACATTTGGACAAAGGGGCTCAGATAAGAATAGATTACCAACCAGAATATGTCAGTTTTAAACACAATGGCATGCCCTTTACTGCAGATAATATTCGGTTTTTAATAGAACAGATATCACTAAAAGCAGAAGCAGGCCAGAAGAAGGTAAGAGTAAGACTACAGTAAAATTCGGCACATGATTTTTAACAACTCATTTATTGTCAGAAATGGGGTTCTGAAATTATTTATGAGAAGTCAAACCTAATTCCAATTGCTCACAATTATCTTTTATAGAGTTTGCCTAACTAATAGAGTGGGCTAAAAGCAACGATTTATATTAATTAAATTTCACCATATATTGGTAAATTCTACTAAAACTCATTTTTTTAGTTGGTGAACACAAGTGTATAATTTAATTGATATTTTAATAATTGACATCTTATATTACATTTTTCAAAATTTAAAAAATAATTTTGTCTTTGAAATTCTGTGCATTAATAGAATTTTCCAATCAAAAATGGCCTTTTTATTTGTGCGGAATAAAAAAGGTACACTTGGTTTATGTGTATGCAACTGATACTATTTTACCTTATTTTTTTTTACATGCACGTCTAAAATGATTATCAAAGAAGGCTTGAACGTATTGACACGTATAACAAAAAAAACGACATTTTCGTAACTCTACAACTGTTCCCAAGAAAGACTGAGATGCTCAGACAACTGAACTCTTTAAATTTAACCATTTTGTCAGAAACAGAAAACGCGATTGAGTATGTCATTGGATTCTTCAAAGTTTATAGATCGTGTTTCTGCTATCTCATTTTATTTGAAAAGGTGAGTGATGCACTTCATTTTTCTAACTGTTGAAGCTTATTACTCAAAAGTAATTATAAATTCCAGCTTGGTCTTATTTATTCTTTTTTAATCTTCAAATTTTTCAAATCATTCCAGAATGTTCTTAATTAGACCATTTCATGGTTATACTATTGTTTACAATAGTTCGATAGCTCAACTTTGTAAAAAAAAATAGAAAATAAAAACTTATGAGAGTAAACCTTGTTACTAAAGAAGATCTTCAGGAGTTCAAGATTGAATTACTTGAAGATATCAAAACACTTTTTAATATTAAAAATTCAGAGCAGAAATTATGGTTGCGATCATCAGAGGTTAAAGAACTTTTGAAAATTTCCACCGGAACATTACAAAATCTTCGCGTTAATGGTAACTTATCTTTTACTCGCGTCGGAGGCACGTTATACTATAATTATAAGGATATAGAAAAAATGTTGAATAACAAATGATAATTTCTTAAATGCTCAAAATTAAGTAAAATGAATTATATAAAACATCTTACAGGCTTCTATGAGAAGGTGATTCAAGATGGCATACTTAATCCTACACATATTAGTCTATATTTTGCTTTGTTTCAATTCTGGAATTTCAATCGTTTCAGGAATCCTATAAGTATTTCCCGGGATGAAGTAATGAGAATCAGTAAAATAAATTCAAAAGCAACTTATCACAAGTGCCTAAAGAATCTTCATTCTTTGGGTTACATTGATTACCAGCCTTCCTACAATCCATTTATTGGAAGTAAAATCGTTATGCTTGATTTTGCAGGAGCATTAAAACCTGCAGCTAAATATAGAGAAAGAAAGATTTAGGCTTCTCAATCTAACTATATGGAAAGGATGTTCGTTAATCCATCTATCGCAATCTTACAGTATTTGGTAAACAATTCCATCTTTATAACAAGACGGAATTGTTGAATTATTTTTAGCTTGATCTTGATTTTATTCTACTATGTATCTTGAAGTTTGATTCTTAATGCCAACATATCATTGCTCACTTTCTGATCCAAAATCTTGGCGTAATGTTGTGTCGTTTTTATATTCGTATGTCCCAGCATCTTACTTACGCTTTCGATCGGAACACCATTGGACAATGTTATTGTGGTAGCAAATGTATGTCTTGCTATATGAAATGTCAGCTCCTTAGTGATTCCACATACATTAGCAATCTCTTTGAGGTAGGAATTCATTTTCTGATTACTGAGTACAGGAAATAACACATTTAAATTTATGCATTCCGGATGGTCTTCATATTTTGAAATAAGTTCTTGTGCTAACGGTAATAATGGAACTCTAGTTGAGGTATCGGTTTTCTGACGATGTGTAAAAATCCACTTGTCACCATCTATTCCAAAATTGACATGCATTTTCGATAATTTCTTTACATCAACGTAAGCTAATCCTGTATAACAACTAAAAAGGAAAATATCCCTTACCTGACTTAATCTCTCTGACACAAATTCCTTTTCATAAACCACCTGAATTTCTTCTCTGCTCAGATATGGTCGTTCGACTATCTTGAGCTTCGCTTTATATCCAAGAAAAGGATCTTTACTGAGCCAGCCATTCGCCATACATAATCTAATGATCTTTTTGAAATTTTTAAGATACTTTACTGCCGTATTGTTTGCGCATTTACGTACGCTTCGAAGCCAAAAGTCATATTCATTTATAAAGACGTTGTCGATTTTTGTAATGTCAATATCAGAGGTTTTGTATTTCCAGTTCAGAAATTCCTGTGTGTGCTTCAGAGAGGTTTTATAACGCTCCAAAGTTCCCGGAGCAAAATCCTGACCAACCAATGCTTCAACTTTATCATTGTGGTCTTGAAAAATAGGAATGAGCGTCCGGGTTGTAATGTCGGTTCCAAGCAGTTTGGATTTTAAACTTTCTGCTGTTACAAAATCTTCTTCTTTCAGCATCAGATAGTGAGAATCGTAAACTTGTTGTTCCAAAGTTTTAAGATAGTTGTTCAGTGTTTTGGCTTCTAATGAATTGCCAACTGCTTTATGGGCTTTATGATCCCATTTCTTTGGATCGATATACCTTTTAGCAGTAATGTCAGCTGCCTTGCCATCTATCGTGATTCGTAAATAGATGGGAGCGGTTCCGTTTGTTCTGATCTTATTCTTTTTTATAAAGAATAACAGGTTGAATGTTTTGTTCATTGTGTGGTAACTTTAATTGTTTAATAAATTACTTTTTGTTACCACTTTTTGCAAGATGTACAATCATTAGACTGCCTATTGGTCGGGTTTCCCTGAGTTTTTCGTGACCCATTTTAATTTTTTAGTATGGGTCACTAAATAGGACATTTAAATAGTGACCTATTTAGGGTCTTTTTGATACTATCGTTAAAACAAAAAACGCTGTAAACATTGATGTTTACAGCGTTTTAGCTTATTTTGGTTCCCCAAATGGCGGAGAGAGAGGGATTCGAACCCCCGGACCTGTTACAGTCAATAGTTTTCAAGACTATCGCAATCGACCACTCTGCCATCTCTCCAAAAACTCCGATTGTATCGTTGTTTTCAGTGGTGC
>Ga0157373_10000026_pt1 | contig 139930 bp, 114 predicted proteins | sample C65metaG_FD_113460 | JGI IMG/M metagenome (GOLD analysis project Ga0157373, IMG submission 113460) | Corn rhizosphere microbial communities from Kellogg Biological Station, Michigan, USA - C6-5 metaG | ecosystem: Host-associated > Plants > Roots > Rhizosphere > Soil | place: USA: Michigan...
AAGTTGCTTTTTTCTTCTTCTTTGTGTAATTCAATTAGTTTTCCATCTTTTAATAAGGCAAAATCTACGGCTTCAGAACTAGATCTAATGATTAATTCTTTATTCACACTGTAAATTTTTATCTGTTTTTTCAGAAAATAGAATATAGAGAGAAGAGTATAGACTTGCGTCTAAAATCTAAAATCTAAGATCTAAAATCTTATCTACAGATGGATTAAACAATATTTTAACAGGTATTGAACCCGGGGAAAAGAAGATTAGTAGAAAATAGAGTAGAGAGAATAGACTTTTTGTCGTCTATCTTCTATTTTCTTTTCTCTTTCATCTTTTTTCAATTTCAATGAACGTTTAAAAAGAAAAAAGTAGTTTAAAACTACTTTTTCTTTTTGTGGCGGTTAGCTCTCGCTCTTTTCTTACGTTTGTGAGTAGCTACCTTATGTCTCTTTCTTTTTTTACCACTTGGCATATCGTGTCTGATTTATGTTAATTAATATTATTTTGCTTCGTTGTTTGTTTTAACTCCTTCTACAAATACTTTCGCAGGTTTAAACGCAGGAATGTTGTGTGCTGGAATTTTAATTGTTGTGTTTTTAGAAATGTTTCTTCCAGTCTTTTCAGCTCTAGTTTTTACAATAAAACTACCAAAACCTCTTAGGTAAACATTGTCTCCAGTTTCTAAAGAAGTTTTAACTTCTTCCATAAAAGTTTCTACTGTTGCTTGAACATCTCCTTTTTCAAGACCTAGTTTCTCTGAAATCTTCGCTACGATATCTGCTTTCGTCATTTTCTTTCCTATTTTATTTTATAAATGGTGTACTATTTTTTTGAGTTTGCAAATATAGGAATTAAAAAAATAATTAATCAAGCTAATTCGTTAAATTTTAATTACATAAACATTTACTTTTGTAATCTAAGTATTTTGCAATGGATTTTTCTAACATATTGATAAAATGGTATTTACAAAACAAGCGTGATTTACCATGGCGAAAAACGGTCGATCCGTACCAAATTTGGCTCTCAGAAATTATGCTTCAGCAGACGCGAGTTGCTCAAGGAATGCCTTATTTTTTTGCTTTTACCAAGGAATTTCCTACTGTAAAAGATTTGGCAGATGCCTCAGAAGAAAAAGTTTTAAAGCTTTGGCAGGGTTTAGGGTATTATTCTAGGGCTCGTAATCTTCATAAAACTGCTCAATATGTATCTAATGATTTAAAAGGAGTTTTTCCGGATTCTTATAAAGAGCTTTTAAAACTTAAAGGTGTTGGTGAATATACAGCGGCGGCAATTGCATCTTTCTCTTATAATGAATCGGTTCCTGTAGTAGACGGAAATGTGTTTCGTGTTTTGTCGCGATATTTTGATATTGAAACCGATATTGCCAATCCTTCAGCTAAAAAAGAATTTGCAGCTCTGGCTCAAGAATTAATGCCAAAAGATAATCCAGCGATATTCAATCAGGGGATTATGGAATTTGGTGCACTTCAATGTGTGCCGAAAAGTCCAAATTGCTCGATTTGTGTTTTTAACAACAGCTGTCTGGCTTTGCAAAAGGGAAAAGTAAATCAGCTTCCTGTAAAATCTAAAAAAGTAAAAGTATCAAATCGCTATTTTAATTATTTGATATTGGAAGATGCTATAGGAAATACACTTATTCAAAAAAGAACTGATAAGGGCATTTGGCATAATTTATACGAGTTTCCACTCTTAGAGACTGAGTCTATAGTAGATTTTGATGTAGTTTCAAAAATCGCAAAAGAAGAAATGTTTCCTTCTTATACCATTATAGGTATAGAAGATTGTGCAGAATCAACATTAATACATAAACTTTCGCATCAGCATCTTCATATACAGTTTTGGAAAATTAAGGTAAAAGAGAAAATAGAAAATGGAGTTGATCCTGAAAAATTAAAATCTTTTCCTTTTCCAATTGTGATTTATAAATTTATAGAAAAGCAGGAAATAATTTGCTAAAAAAATGTATCTTTGGTAGAAATACCACCAAAAACTATGAACGGAACATTAAATAAAGTGATGCTCATTGGCCATTTAGGCGATGATGTGAAGATGCATTATTTTGATGGCGGAAATTGCATCGGACGTTTTCAGCTGGCTACCAATGAAGTTTATATCAATAAAACAACCAACGAAAAGATCACTTCTACAGAGTGGCATAACTTGGTTGTACGTAATAAAGCCGCAGAAATTTGCGAAAAATATCTTTCTAAAGGAGATAAGATATATGTTGAAGGAAGAATAAAATCTCGTCAGTGGCAGGCGGAAGATGGAACTACCAAATACACCACAGAGATTCAAGTGACGGAATTTACTTTTCTGACTACCAAAAAAGAAACTGCACATACGAAACAAAATCAAGATGCAGAATCAACAAAAAATACTAACTTTGATGCTGCTAATGAGGGGCTTCCGATTAATGATCTGCCTTTCTAAAAGATGTTTAACTAATTTTTTGCAATTTGGACCCGGAGCCCAGTTTATTTTTTACAACAAATCTAGACGCTAATTTAATTATTGGTTTCGTCGCAATATTTATTTTGTTGTTTCTTTCAGCAATAGTTTCAGGTGCTGAAGTAGCTCTCTTTTCTCTATCACAGCAAGAAATCGATGATACCCTAAATGATAATCAGGCAAAAGGTAAAATTATCTCAAACCTATTAGATAAACCTAAAAAACTGCTGGCTACATTACTGGTCGCCAATAACTTTTTCAATATAGGTGTTGTTATCTTATTTGCATATATTGGACAGAATATCTTTTCTACAATAAGTTCACCTGCTTTTAAATTTACGCTTGAAGTAGTTTTAGTTACCTTTTTTATCTTATTATTTGGCGAAGTACTTCCTAAAGTTTATGCGAGCAGAAACAGTGTGCGTTTTGCTAAACGAGTGGCATATCCGCTGGCTTTTTTAGATAAGATACTATCTCCTATAAGTTTGCCAATGCGTGCTCTTACTATATATTTGCAGAATAAATTGGGAAAACAAAAGAATAGTTTTTCGATTAATCAGCTTTCGCAGGCTTTGGAACTGACAGATTCAGAAGGAACTTCAACCGAAGAACAAAAAATTTTAGAAGGAATTGTTTCTTTCGGAAATACTGATACAAAACAGGTAATGAGTCCGAGAATTGATATTTTTGCATTAGAAATATCAGAATCTTTTGCGTCTATTTATCCTAAAATAATTGAAAAAGGATTTTCGCGAATTCCAATTTATCGTGATAATATTGATCAGATAGAAGGAGTGCTTTTCGTAAAAGATTTACTGCCTCATATTGATAAAGAAGAATTTAACTGGAATTCGTTAATTCGAGAAGCCTTTTTTGTTCCTGAGAATAAAAAGCTTGACAATCTTTTAAAAGATTTTCAGAGTTTGAAAAGTCATTTAGCAATTGTGGTCGACGAATATGGAGGAACTTCAGGATTAGTTTCTCTAGAAGATGTAATCGAGGAAATAGTTGGAGATATCAGCGACGAGTTTGATGATGAAAATCTGAACTTCTCACAGATTGATGAAAATAACTTTCTTTTTGAAGGAAAAATAAATCTGAAAGATTTCTATAGAATTGTAAATGTTGACGAAGATGTTTTTGAATCTCATAAAGGAGAAGCAGAGACATTGGCTGGATTTATCTTAGAGATTTTAGGTAATTTTCCGAAAAAAGATCAAAAAGTACCTTTTGAAAACTGTATTTTCACAATAGAAACAGTTGATAAAAAGCGTGTAAAACAAATAAAAGTAACAATAAATTAAAATGCCTAATAGAATACTTTCAATAACTGCAATTTTGCTTGCGCTAACGGTTTTAAGCTGTAAAAATGACGTTTTGCCTAAACCAGCTAGTTTTTTGCGATTAGATTATCCAGAAGCAAAATATGTGAATTTTGAGAACAACTGCCCGTTTGCTTTTCAAATGAATGAAGACGCCGTTATAAAAGGTGAAAAAGATTGCGGTTTTGCGATTACTTATCCAAAAATGAAAGCGACTATCTATTTGACATATAAACCTGTAAATGGTAATATTGATAAGTTATTACGTGACGCTCAAAAACTGACATACGAACACGTAATTAAAGCCGACGATATTTTAGAACAACCTTATATAAATCCGCAAAAGAAGGTGTACGGAATGTTTTATCAAGTAGATGGAAATGCAGCGACTAATTCGCAATTCTACGTTACCGACAGTACAAAACACTTTTTAATAGGTTCTGTTTATTTTTACGCAAAACCAAATTTTGATTCGATTATGCCTGCTGCAAGTTATGTTAAAAACGACATGCAGCGTTTGATGGAAACATTGAAGTGGAAATAACAAAAAAGGAATCCAATTTGGATTCCTTTTTTATTCCTCTCTATAACTAATTTAATATTCCGTAGGAATATCTCATCGGTAGAAAAAAAATAATTTCGTTTTACATTGTGTCCTGTAAGGACAATTGTTTTTGCGGAAATAACATTTATAAATGAACGCTCAAACGGTTCCTACAGAACGTTTAATTGTAATTCCAACTTTATTCTACCAACCAAACATTCCAATGAAATGAATATTTCTTAGAATTTAAGACTTAAAATTCGAAACTTTATATGTTTTTCCGTCTCCAGTATCTTGAACAACTTTAGTTAAAGATTCAGGATTTTGAATGGTTTTATCATAACTTACTGTTGCTGTTTTTTTATCGAAATCTACAGAAGCTTTATCAACTCCGTCAAGATTCGCTAATTCTTCTTCAATAGTTTTGGCACATCCTACAGCGCAAGTCATTCCTTCTATAGTAAAACTTGCTGTTTGAAGGTTTTCAGAAGCAATTGGTTTGTGTTCTTTTGGAGCGCTTTTTTCTGCGTTTACAACTTGAAGGCTTTTATCTTCTTCTTTTTTACAGCTGACTAATGCTAAACCAGCAATTGTTGTGGCGATTAAAATTCTTGAAATTTTCATTATATATAAATTTAAATTGCGATTTCTTTCTTGCAAAATTAATAAAAAAACAAAGGTTAGTTCGCAAAATTATTACAAATTTGCAGTAAAATGCGATTTATGGATACAAAGCAGTTAAAGTGGATATATTTATTGATTCTTTCTCTTATTTGGGGAAGCTCCTTTATTTTAATCAAAAGAGGACTAGTTGGTTTGACTGCGATTCAAGTCGGATCATTCCGAATTATTTTTGCTGCTTTATTTTTACTGATTATAGGTTTTAACAGTTTAAAAAAAATCTCTCGCCGTCAATGGAAGTTTGTTGCAGTAACTTCGCTTTTCGGAACTTTTATGCCGGCTTATCTTTTTGCTATTGCAGAAACTCAAGTCGATAGTTCAATAGTTGCTATTTTAAATTCGCTTACTCCTTTAAATACTTTAGTTTTAGGAATAATTGCTTTCGGAATTCAGTTTCAAAAAAGACAGGTTTTAGGGGTTTTTGTGGGGCTTGTAGGCTGTCTGCTTTTGGTTTTAACTGGAGATTCTGCGCAGTCAGGCCAGAATTATGTGTGCGTTTTATTGGTAGTTATCGCAACTTTGAGTTACGCAATCAACGTCAATTTGATTAAAAAATATTTACACGATTTGAATTCCATAAGCATTACAACTGGGAATTTTGCGGTTCTGTTTCTGCCAGCATTAATTATCTTAAGCACAACCGATATCAGTCAAAAAATACATTTGGCAGAGACCCAGCATTCGATATTTTTTATAATGATTCTGGGTGTTTTAGGAACTGGAATTGCGAATATCCTTTTCTTTAAATTGATTCAAATGTCATCGCCTGTATTTGCAACATCGGTAACTTATTTAATTCCGATAGTCGCTTTTTTCTGGGGATTATTAGATAACGAAATGCTGACTCCGATTCAGTTTTTTGGTGCATTTATTATTTTAATTGGCGTTTATTTGTCGGCTAAAAAGTGATTTTTGAGTTATGAGTGAAAAGTTATTTGTAAAATGTATTGAAGTTTAGTCTGTCACTCTGAGCGAAGTCGAAGAGCGTAAATGGCTTCAACTCCGCTCAGCTTGACAAACGTGATGAATAAAAAAAAGCTTTGTCAAAGTTTCTAACTTTGACAAAGCCCTTAAAAAATCTTATAACCTAAGTGACTTAGTAGCTCAAAACCTTTGTTCCTTTGAGCCTTTGTAGCTTTCAACCTCTACTACAAAAAATCTGCTTCAGAAACTCCTTCGTTAATTTTGATATCAGACATTTTAATGTCTAATTCAAAGCCAACATTTTGGACTAAATTATAAGGAACTTTAACTCCTTTTACTTCTCTGTAATCGTTAAAATTGGTGATTTGCGCTGCTGATTTACCGCCTTGTTCACGAATTTTAGATTCTGCCGTTTTTAAACCTGATTTAATATCATAGTAATAAGTTGTTTGGCCGTCTTTAATTACATAAGCATCACTTCCGTTGATTGGTTCAATTCCTTCTACTTTTAAATCAGTTCTTTTTACGAGCTGTAATTCTTCAAAAGGAGCTGCATTAGCTTTCATGTCGGCTAAATCTTTGCCTTCCAGATTTTTTCTTTGTCCTTGTTGTTCAACATAAGCGCCTTTTTCGTTTACAACTTGTTTCATTAAATTCATGGTTCCCATTGAAAGCGAAACCATCATTTTTCCTTTTGAATCTAATTTTGAAATAAAAGTCAATGGAGTAGGAGCTTGCGGAATAGTCGTAGAACCATTCATAAAAAGTGTTTTTACAGAAGTAACAGCTTTTTCTCCTCCAATTGCTTTAATGTAATTTTCAAAAACTGTTTTTGCTGTTATGTCTTTTGGAGCTTCTTTTTTTACAGAAGGTTTTTCGATTGGAGTTCCAAATCTATCATAATAGAAAATCGGAATTTGTAATTTTTCTAAACTCGAAATTACATCAGATCCTTTTCCAACAATTACAATACGCATATTGTCTAATAAGAAATATTTGTTTGCAACGCGATAAATATCGTCAGCTGTAACGTTATTGATTGTTTGAATGTATTTTTCGTAGAAATCAGCTGGAAGTTTTTCTGTTTCAATGTTTAAAGCATAACGGGCAACAGCCTGCGGTTTTTCAACCTGCATTACAAATCTTCCTATATATCCCGCTTTTACATTTCTTAATACTTCTGGATCAACTCTTTCAGAACGTATTCTTTTTATTTCTTTAATAAATTGAACAACAGCGCTGTCTGTAACGGTGTTTCTAACTGCAGACGATGCTTTGAATTTAGTCACATATTTTCCGCTTCCAATACTTGAGTTTGCTCCGTATGTCCAAGCGTGCTGCTCGCGTAAATTCATGTTCAAATAACTGTTGAAATCACCTCCTAAAATTTGATTTGCAATAACAGCAGGGAAAAAATCTGGATCGCTCATTCTTAAATTAAGAGTGTTAACTAATGAGATTTCAGATTGAACAGCATTTGGAACATCTACAAAATCAATTTGTAGTTTTGAAGGATTTACAGGATCAGGGTAATTGTTTTTTGGAGCGTTTTGTTTTTTCCATCCACTGAATAATTTTTCTACCGCTGCTTTTGTTTCTTTGAATTTGACATCTCCAATAACAACTAAATAAGCATTTTCTGGAACAAAATATGTACTATAGTTATTTTGAACATCTGCAAGAGTTACATTTTTTACAGTTTCTTCAGAAAGATATTCTCCTGTAGGATGATTTTTTCCAAATGCTAAAACATCAACAACTCGATTAGAAATTGCAGGCACACTTTTTTCGTCTGCTTTAAGGCCTTCAAGTAGCTTTGCTTTTTCTTTATCAAATTCTGCCTGAGTAAAATTGGGTTGTAATGCGCCTTCAGCCAAAAGTTCTAAGACACGCCCAGAATATTTTGACAATGAACTTGCATAAGCTCCTTGCGAAGTAAAATTTATACTTGCTCCGTAAAAGTCAATTTCTTCATTAAAAGCTTCTTTTGTTGTTTTTTTAGTTCCGTTTCCGATTAAACTGCTTGTTAATTCATCAACTCCTTTTTTATTGCCTTCAGTAAATGGCGCATTATCTAGAGTAAGCGTAAAACTTACCCGAGGTAATTTATGGTTTTCAACTATCAAAACTTTCATGCCATTTGCTAAAACAAAGGTTTGCGGTTTTTTGATATTGACTACTGGCGCATTGCCTGGTTTGGGTTGTGGACGATCTTGTGCTTGCATAATTCCAGTTAGGAATAAAAGGATTAAAAAAGTATATATTTTTTTCATGATTCGATATTCTTAGTTTTGAGATTTAGGGGTAGGAATATAATCTAGAATTAAGCGTTGATTTGGATTTAAATATTTCTTGGCAACCTCTCTAATTTCTTCTCTCGTAATAGAATGGTAAATGTCGATTTCAGTATTAATTAAATTCACATCGCCATAAAGCAAATAATAAGAAGCAAGATTTTCTGCAATTCCTTCTACGCTAGAATTTGCGTTTACATAGTTGTTATCGAATTTGTTTTGTAATTTTTCATAATCTTTTTCAGAAATAAGATCGGTTTGAATTTTTACAATTTCCTCGTCCATTTCTTTTAAGATATCTGCAGTTGTATTTGGAGCCATTGGTAAACCGTACAAAATATACATTCCGTAATCTTCTTGGCTAAATCCTACGGCGCCAATCTGTAAAGCCATTTTTTTGTCATCAACAATCTTCTTATACAGTTTAGAGCTTTTTCCATCACTTAAGTAAGAAGAAATTAAATCTAAAACTCGAGCATCTCTAGTTTTCATCGAAGGAGTTCTGTACGAAGCAACAATCATCGGAATCTGAATGTTCGGATCTTCATAAGTTGCTTTAATTGGCTGTGTAATTGGATCTTCGGTATAAGTTTGTTTTTTAACTTCTTCTCCTCTAGGAATTGGTCCAAAATATTTCTGAATCCACTCTTTTGTTTTTGTTTTATCAAAATCTCCCGCAACAACCAAAACGGCATTATTTGGAGTGTAGAATTTTTTATTAAAAGCTTGAAATTCCTCTAGAGTTGCGGCATCTAGATCTTGCATGGATCCAATAGTTGTCCATCTGTAAGGATGTTTTTTAAACATGTTTTTTTTAACCTCAGGCAGAATGTTCCCATACGGCTGATTGTCGTAACGCATTCTTTTTTCTTCTTTTACAACTTCGTTCTGAGTTTCAACGCCAATCTTATTAATAATAGGATGCATTAATCTTTCAGATTCCATCCATAAACCAAGTTCTAAACTGTTAGAAGGAAAAACTTCATAGTAATATGTTCTGTCATCAGATGTGTTGGCATTATTAACGCCGCCATTTGCGGTAACGATTTTCATCCATTCGCCGCGTTTAATATTTTGAGTTCCTTCAAATAATAAATGCTCAAAAAAGTGTGCAAATCCCGTTCTGTCCGGACGTTCGTCTTTTGACCCCACATGATACATTACCGATGTGATAACAACTGGAGCAGAAGGATCGTTGTGTAAAATAACATGCAGCCCATTATCTAGATTGTATTCTTCAAAAGCTACTTTTTGAGCATGAGCCACTCCGCCGAGCATTAATGCAGCACTTAACATCATTATTGATTTTTTCATAAAGATTAATAATTTTATATATCAAACAAGAGTAGGTAGACAAGAGTTGATTTTAGTTACATCAAAAATAGTTTTTTTTAATTATCAATTAAAGATTTGTTTTTAATTTACGGCTATTTTAACAATCTTTTACTTTAAATAAAATCTATTTTTTGATTTAAAGTGCTTGAAATACAGTGCTTTTTGGGTTGAAAATATTTTTGCTTTTAGAGATTGCACAATAAATTATTAATTGTATATTTGCAACCTTAAAAATCAATAAATCAATTTGGTATGTATGCAATCGTAGAGATAGCAGGGCAACAATTTAAAGTAAGCAAAGACTTAAAGGTTTATGTTCACCGTTTGTCTAACGAAGAAGGTTCAAGTGTTTCATTTGACAAAGTTCTTTTATTAGACGATAACGGAAACGTAACTTTAGGCGCCCCAGCTATAGAAGGTGCTTCAGTAGAAGCTAAAGTGTTACAACACTTAAAAGGTGATAAAGTTATCGTTTTCAAAAAGAAAAGAAGAAAAGGATACAAAAAGAGAAATGGTCACAGACAATATCTTACACAAATTGTAATTGAAGGTATTACTGCAGCAGGTGGAACTAAAAAAGCAGCAGCTAAAAAAGCGGTTGTAGCAGAAGATGCACCAGCAACTGAAGTTGAAGCAGCTCCAAAAGCAAAAAAAGCAGCAGCTCCAAAAGCAAAAAAAGAAGCTACTAAAGAATAATAACAATATTTAAACTCATACGTCATGGCTCACAAGAAAGGTGTCGGTAGTTCGAAGAATGGTAGAGAATCAGAATCAAAACGTCTAGGCGTTAAGATTTATGGTGGTCAAGCTGCTATTGCTGGAAACATCATCGTTAGACAAAGAGGTTCAAAACACAATCCAGGTGAAAACGTTTACATTAGTAAAGATCACACTCTTCACGCAAGAGTTGCTGGAGTTGTTAAGTTCCAAAAGAAAAGAGATAACAAATCTTATGTATCTATTATTCCTTTCGAGGCATAATAATCAAAGATTACTTTTTACAAAACCCGTTCAGAAATGAACGGGTTTTTTGTTTTTAATATTTGTTCCCGTGAACTCGACAAAGATTGGTCATTGCGAGGAACGAAGCAATCTCATGTGCAAAATCAATTAGTATGAGTGTGTTTGCTTCGTTCCTCGCAATGACAATGCAGCGAAAAAAAAACCTTTGTCAAAGTTTTGAACTTTGACAAAGGCTATAGGGTATTTTTTTAAATTGGAATTTGGAATTTTTAAATTGGAATTTATTATTCAGTATCCTTAGTTTCTTCCAGGTCTTCAGTTTTTCTTCCCACTTTTACTTTAGGATTATCTTGCGTTCCTGTTACTGTAAGCGGAATTCCAAATATGCCAAAAGGAGGTAGTCCTAAACGCATTTTTAAATTCATTTTTCCGTCTAAACTTGTTGTTCCTTCAATTCTTGGTCGAAAGCCGGCAAACTTAAATTTAAAACGTTCTACGGTTATGATATTGTTTTTAACGGTAGTTTTAATGTCAACTTTTGAAACATCTGGATTCTTCATAGACTCCGAGTTCGTTTGTTTGCTTACCGCATTAAACATTTTTAATCCTCTCACTTTTACATCTTTTACAGAAAGTGTTCCGCCACCAACAAGTGAAGGATAAACAGGCTCCATATTTCCGTTTAAACGGCCTTTTAGCTGATAATCTAAAGAAACAATTCCTTGTGCTTTTTCTGCTGCGCTGGCCATTTTTCTAAAAACTTCTACTTCATTATAAGCTCTTTTAATATCAAAATCAGCAGCTTTAATAGAATAGTCAAAATTTGCTTTTTGAGGCGTTACCGCTTGATAATTGGCATTCATAGAAACATTGCATCCAATTAAGTTGAAACCAGTATTCTGCATGGTTAATTTGCCATTTTTCATGCTTAAGTTTCCAGTTGCATTATGTAGATTCAGCTTGTCAAAATTTACTTTTTCAGCACTTGCAAATAATTGTAAGTTTAGATTTGTTGGAATAATGATTACGCCGGTCTGTTTATTTGCTGCTGGTTTTGTTTCTGTTTTAGGTGCAGGATTTTGCGCTACAGAAGTATTTGGATCTGTAGCAGACATAAATTCATCAACATTGATGTATCGTGCTGTAACTTTAAAAGAACCTCTTAAGATGCCTGTATTTGTTGTAGCGTAATTGAAAACGTTCTGAAGATACCCATTCATTTTAAAATCAGACTGTCCGTAAGCAGCTAAGAAATTATTAAATGACATTTTATCTTGATTGATTTTGAAAATGCCTTCTTTGATAATGAATTTCTTTGGAAGATATTCTGAAGCAATTCCGATATTTCTTAATTCAAGAGTTCCTTTATTGTGTAATTTGCTATAATTTCCTTTTTCGGCATCACTTTGTTTTCCTTTTAAAACCAAGTCGGCTTTTATAAAACCATCTAGGTCAAGTCCTTTTTGCGAGAAGACTTTATAGATGCGATTTACGTCTAATTCACCTTTTGCTTTTACATCATAACTCAAATCATCAAAATTACTTAAGTTAGCCTGAACGAAAACAGGTTTGCCTTCAAAAGTAAATTGAACTGGTTTTAGATTCACTTTTAAATCTTGAAAAGTACCTTTTTGATTTTCAATTTTAGAGTTAATCGTAATATTGGTAATTGGATTTGGATAATATGGCGTTTTTAAATAGCCATTTTTCAAATCTATTTTACCGTTTGTAACCGGAAAACGTTTGTTTTTTTGATCAAAGACCCCGTTAACTTTTACATCGCTTACTAAAGCTCCTTTTAGTTGAATGTTAGGAATTCCAAGCGCTCTGGTTAATTTTTCTAAATCGATTTTAGCATTAAATTGCCCGTTAATATCTGGTGTGTTCACGCCTTTAACCAAAAACTTTGATTTTAAATAATCTTGATTGATGTTTAAAGAAAGGTTTTTAGCATCAACAATTACTAAATCGGGATTGAGAGACGGAACTTTTGTTTTAATGTCCAAATTTAAGTTTGAAACAGGAAAGGCACTTTTGTTGTAATTCACAAATCCATCATTTATTTTTACGTCTAAATTAAGATCTGGAGCAATGTTTTGTGAGGTTATGTATTTACCTTTCAAAGTAAAAAGAAGATTTGCTTTTCCTTTTATTTCAGTCTGCGAAAGCCATGTTATGTATTTTGGAGGAAAGGCTGTGAATACGTCATATAAATTACTGTTGTCGGATTTAATGACAAAATCCATATTATAACCATCTTTCAAAATGTCAAATTTTCCTTTAAGATCGACCAAAAGCTGGTTGATTTTAAGGTTGTTTTGCTGGAAAAAGAAAGAAAGAGAGTTGATGTTTATTTTGGTAATTAAATCGGCATCAATTTTTTTATTCATTAAATAAGGTTCGTCTTCATAAACTATATTTAATTTTTCAATTTTAGCTTTTGAGTATAAATCGAAAACGGCTTTGTTTAAATCGCCTTTTCCTAAATAATTAAAGCCAAGAGCATCAAAATGTACTTTTGTAGATTTATCGTCGTAAATAATTTTACTGTTTAAGATCTCAATTCTTTCCAGTTTTAAAGCGGCTTCAGAGCTGTCTTTTGGTTGAGTAGATTGTTTTTGTGACTTATAAACGTTGTAATTCGCTTCTCCGTTTGGGTTCACTTTAACATTGATGAAAGAATCTGATAAATAAATCTGATCGATTTTTACAGACTTACTAAAAATCAAACTGGCAACATTTATTCCAAAAGAAACCTCTTTTGCAGTAATGAATTTTTCGTTTTTGTATGGTGCTGATCCATTAAGACTTAAATCGTCTAAAGTTAGTGTTAGTGATGGGAAATGACGAAAAAATGAAACCGAAACATCAGAATAATTAAGTTCTGCGCTTAATCTTTCGTTAGCCGTTTTTTTGATCTGTTCTTTAATCTGATCCTCAAAAACGATAGGCGTTAAAAATAATAATCCTAAAATAACGACGAAAGTTATTCCGAAATACTTCGCAATTTTAAATACGATTGATCTGGATTTACTTTTTTGCATAGCGAATTTATGGTATTTAGATATAAAAAAATGGGGTCAAAAAAAGAGCGTGATTTATCCGTGTACTGTTTCTTTTTTACCATAATTGGTAATAATAGAACCTTCGTATTCAATCCATTCTTTCCATCGTTTATCGATGTCGATATTGTCTTGATATTTTCTGGCAAAACCTAGAAAAGTAGTGTAATGTCCAGCTTCAGAAATCATTAAGTCGCGATAGAATTTAGCTAATTCTTCATCTTTAATATTTTCAGAAAGTACTTTAAAACGCTCACAGCTTCTAGCTTCAATCATTGCAGAAAACAACAATCGATCGCAAAGAGCATCTCTTCTGCTGCCGTCTTTTTTCATGAATTTAAAAAGTTCATTCACATAATGGTCTTTCCTTTCACGTCCCAAAGTAAGTCCGCGTTTCTTTATCACATCATGAACCATTTGTAAATGTTCTAATTCTTCTCTGGCAATCACGAGCATTTCGGTTACTAATTCCTCTAATTCAGAGTTATAGGTAACAATGCTGATTGCGTTTGAAGCTGCTTTTTGTTCGCACCAAGCATGATCCGTTAAAATTTCTTCGATGTTCGACTCGACGATATTTACCCAGCGAGGGTCTGTAGCTAATTTTAATCCCAACATAATTTCCCGGCATTTAGTTCCGTGCAAAATTAGTGTTTTTTATCACTAATAATCACTAAATATCGTGCTATTGCGCTGAAAAAAGCATTATTTTGTAAGTTGAAATAAATTACAATGAATCAGTTAAAAAAACTTTTAATTATTGGGTTTGTGTGGCCTGAGCCAAATTCTTCTGCGGCAGGCGGGAGAATGATGCAGTTGATTTCAATTTTCGCAGCAAACGGATTTGAAATAACATTTGCCAGCGCAGCGCAGGATAGTGATTTTATGGTTGATTTATCTGAGTTTGGAATAATCAAAAAGAGTATAGAACTTAATTCGGCTACTTTTGATTCGTTTTTGTTGGAATTAAATCCTGATGTTGTGTTGTTTGATAGATTTATGATTGAAGAACAATTTGGGTGGAGAGTAATCGAAAACTGCCCAAAAGCCATCAGAATTTTAGATACTGAAGATCTGCATTGTTTGAGAACAGCAAGGCAAAAAGCTTTTAAGGAAAAACGAACTTTTGAAATGACTGATTTGTTTTCTGAAGAAGTTGCTAAACGTGAAATTGCTAGTATTTTACGGTCTGATTTATCTTTAATTATTTCTGAATTCGAAATGAAAATTCTCAAAGAAAATTTTAGAATTAGTTCTGACTTGCTTTTTTATCTTCCTTTTTTAGTGAATAAAATAACTGAAGATGATCTATTACAATTGCCTGTATTTGATGATCGTCAGCATTATGTTTTTATTGGAAATTTTCTTCACGAACCGAATTGGAATACTGTTCAATATTTAAAAGAAGCGATTTGGCCTTCTATAAAAAAAGATTTCCCAGAAGCTGTTTTAGAAGTGTATGGCGCTTATCCTTCACAAAAAGTGTTGCAATTGCATCAGCCTAAAAATGGTTTTTTTATAATGGGAAGGGCAGCAGATGCTGATGAAGTGGTGAAAAAGGCGAGGGTTGTATTGGCTCCAATTCGTTTTGGAGCAGGTTTGAAAGGGAAGTTGTTAGAGGCAATGCAATGCGGAACGCCAAGTGTAACAACAACAATTGGTTCTGAAGCTATGCATGGTAATCTACCATGGAATGGTTTTGTTGAAGATGATCCGCAGGAATTTGCAAAAAAAGCAATTGCACTTTATAAAGATGAAAATCTGTGGAAAGAGTCTCAGAAAAATGCTGTTGCGATTATTAATGAATGTTATCAAAAAAATAATTATTCAGACGAATTAACTAATCTGGTCAATAAATTATTAATCGATTCCACAAATCATCGGCTTCATAATTTTATGGGCAGTTTACTACAGCATCACGCGTATAAAAGCACCATGTATATGTCAAAATGGATTGAAGCCAAAAATAAAAATTAAGCCTCCATTTTTCCAAACCCTACAGTTTCACGATAAATCTGAGGCGAAACATCGGCATTAGTTTTAAAGAAACGGCTGAAATAATGTTCGTCATCATAACCTAGTTCGTAGGCTATTTCTTTTACGGTTTTATTGGTTAAGTACAATTCTCGTTTAGCTTCAATAATTATTCTTTCCGAAATTAAGTCCGTTAGTGTTTTATTGAAGTAATTCTTAGAGAGTTTTGCTAATGCTTTTGGTGAAATATTTAGCAGATCTGCATAATTTCCAGCCGAATGTTTGGTTTTGAAATTAAGTTCAATGGCATCTGTCAGATTTTGAAGAATAGCAGGTTCTTTTGAATCTGGAACCGATTTCAGCTCTTCTAATTGCTCTGTTTTTAGTCTTGAAGCTGTAATTAAAAATATCTTTAAATACGAAATTAGCAGTTCATATTGTGCCAGTTCAGCATTTTGAATTTCAGCTTTCATTTGCTCAATAACCATTTTGAAAGTTAGCAGCGCTTGTTCTGTAACACGAACATAAGGTGGCTGATAAATGTTATTGAATAAAACGCCGTTACATGAAACTTCTTTTTGATGCATGTGAATGCAGTAAAAATCTGGGTGAAAATGAATCGCAATTCCTTCAATTGGTTCGTTTACGCAAAGCATAAAAGGCTGATAGGGTGAAAAGGCTATAAGAGAGTTTTCTTCAAATTGATGTTCTGCAAAATCAGCTTTTACTTTGCCTTTTCCTTTGGTTACCCAAATTAAAGAGTAGTAGTTGTTTCGTTGCAAATGGTCGAAATGGCTGTTGTCATCAAAAGCAAGAATTTTAAAAGCTAAATTGCCATTTTGCGGATTTATCAAAGTTGAAACATTTGAAGAACTCATATGTAATAGTATTTTTGAAAATATAAAGATAGTTATGAAATAAATTCACAACTATCCTTATAAATTGTTTTTTGTTATAGTGTGCTGGTGTTTTAATTATACTGCTGGAAAATCAATTTCAGTATTAGCAACGTTATTGAAATAGTTTGTTAAAACATTTAAAGCGACATGAGCAATAGTTTCAGCGATTTCTGCATCAGAAACTTCTGCATTTTTAGCTTTATTGACATCTTCATCGTTTACTAAACCATTTTTACTGATTAAAGTTTTAGCTAATTGTAAAATTGCTTCTGTTTTAGCGTCTGTTGAATTTCCTGTTCTTGCTGCTTTTAAAACCGCTGGATCTGCCTTAACTAATTTTTCTCCAATAAAGGTGTGAGCTGCTAAACAATAATCACAAGAATTGCTTTCTGAAACTGCTAATGCAATTAATTCGCCGGTTTTTGCGCTTAGTTTTCCGTGGCTCAATGCACCACTCAAATTCAAATATCCTTCTAAAACTGCTGGTGAATTTCCCATTGTTCTCATCATGTTCGGAACTACACCTAATTTTGCTTGTACAGCGTTGAATAAATCTTTAGTTTTTCCTGTTACTTCTTCTGGGTTTAATGCTGTTAATCGTGTCATTTTATTTAAATTTTAAATATTATTATTTGTTGTTGTCTTTTGACATTACAAAGGTGCGACGATTACAGATTTTGGAACATGGAGAATCTACGCTATGTGATGGACAATTTTCCCTGACAATTATTTTAAACGAAAAAATCATAATCTTGTCATTTCTCCTCCGTTGAAATGACAAATAGTGCATATAAAAAAAGAGGCTGTCCGTAAAGTGACAGCCTCTTTTAAAATGATAGTTTAAAAAATTTATTTCAAAACACCTTCAACAGCTTGAATTGTAGTAGCATGATATCCAGGTTTTGCTTTTTCAAAAATCTGCTTAGCCCAAATTTTTCCTTCTGGGGTTTTAACCATTTCTTTATAAAGCATCATGACAGATCCAGTTCTGCTTATGCCAATTAAAAATTGTTCAATTGCAGGATATGCTGGTTTGTATTGGTGGATTAATGCCTGAACAAACCATTGACGTTTGATAATGAAATTGCCTCCTTTTGTAAAGTTGAATTCATTGTCAATTGCTTCCATTTCTTTTACTGTAATATCTGCTGGAAGATGATCTATAAAATGCTGTTTTTCTGCAGTTGTTGTTATTTTTTTGCTTAATCCCTTTACGCCGGTTTCTCTCCAGCTTTTTTGAATTTTATCAATTGCGTCAAAATCGGCAGAACTTACGGGAGTAATGTTTGATGGAATTCCAGGTTTGTAAATCCAGTCTTCCAGTTTGATTTTATCGGCTAAAGTTTTGTCTCCTTTTATCAGGTTTTCATTTAGATATTTTACAAAATCTTCTGTTGTAATTGATTTAAACGCATGTGCATCGAAATAGTTTTTAATGAAAATATCAAATTTTTCACGTCCAACAGCATTTTCTATAACTCTTAAAAATGCATAACCTTTTACATAAGGAATCATACTGATTCCGTCATCTGGATTTCTTCCTGTTAAAGATACTTTTAATCTTGTGTCAGGACTTGTTTCTCCATATTCTGCTACATTGTCAACTAGTTCCTTACGGGTGATAACATTTTGCATTTCAAATTCTTTCTTCCCAAAAATAGCTTCTCCTATTCGGTGTTCTACATAAGTTGTAAAACCTTCGTTTAACCAAATATCATCCCAAGTTGCGTTTGTAACTAAATTTCCGCTCCAGCTGTGGCCTAATTCGTGTGCTAATAAACTAGTTAACGAACGATCTCCTGCAATAACTCCTGGAGTTAAAAAGGTTAGGTTTGGATTTTCCATTCCGCCATAAGGAAAACTTGGAGGTAAAACCAAAACATCATAACGTCCCCAGCGATAAGGTCCATATAGCTTTTCGGCAGCGACAACCATTTTTCCTAGTTCAGCAAATTCCCAAGCCGATTTTTTTAGCATTGAAGGCTCTGCATAAACTCCAGTTCTGTTGTCTATAGATTGAAATTCAATATCTCCCACGGCAATCGCCATTAAATAAGACGGAATTGCTTTGTCTTGCTTGAAAGTATAAACTCCAGTGTCGTTTTTCTTCTGTGGATTGACTGCGCTCATTACAGCTAATAAATCTTTAGGAACCGTAACTTTTGCATTATAAGTAAAACGAATTCCCGGAGAATCCTGGCATGGAATCCATGTTCTTGACCAAACGCTTTCTCCTTGCGAAAATAAAAATGGTTTCTTTTTGTCTGCAGTTTGTTCAGGCTTCAGCCATTGTAAAGCAACAGCGTCTTTTGTTGTGCTGTAATAGATGTTTACTTTGGTAGTATTGGGTTCAATTGTAATATGAAGCGGTTTTCCGTGAAATTCAGTATTCTTTCCAAGTTCAAATTTGGTTTCTTTTTCTTCGTCGCCTAGTGTTACTTTTGTGATATTTAAAGTGTTTTCGTCGAAAATAATTTCGTTCCCTTTGCTGATATTATCAATTAGCCAAGAAGCTTTTCCTGAAATAGTCTGTGTGTCAAAGTCGACTTTAATATCTAGATCAAGATGTTTTACAACAGCAAGTTCTGGTTTAGAGTAGCTGTGTTCGTCTGTAACAGCGGCTGCTTTTTCCGTTTGGTCTTTTTTCTGGCAGGCAATTACTGTCAGGAATAAAGCTGCGAGGATTAGTTTTTTCATTTTATGAAGTATTGAATTTGAGGATGAAAATTAAACAAAAAATCCCGTTTTGAATAAACAAAACGGGATTTTATTAAATATAACCTTCGACTTAGCTCGGGCTGACATGTGTATATTATGCCAACATTGTAACCGGGCTTTCGATGTATTGTTTTAATGTTTGTAAGAATTGAGCGCCAGTTGCACCGTCAATTGTTCTGTGGTCACATGCTAATGATAACATCATTGTGTTTCCAACTACGATTTGACCGTTTTTAACTACTGGTTTCTCAACAATTGCACCTACAGAAAGGATTGCAGAGTTTGGCTGATTGATAATAGAATTAAATTCAGTAATACCAAACATTCCAAGGTTAGATACTGTAAAAGTACTTCCTTCCATTTCTTGTGGTCCTAATTTTTTGTTTTTAGCTCTTCCTGCAAGGTCTCTTACAGAAGCACCAATTTGAGATAAACTCATAGCATCTGTAAATTTCAATACAGGAACTACTAATCCGTCTTCAACAGCTACAGCAACACCAATATTTACGTGGTGGTTAATGATGATAGCATCTTCTTTCCACTGAGAGTTAATTTTTGGGTGTTTTTTCAATGCTAAAGCACAAGCTTTAATTACCATATCGTTGAAAGATACTTTTGTATCTGGAACGGTATTGATGGTTGCTCTCGCTCCCATAGCTTCGTCCATACTTACTTCGATCACTAAGTTGTAGTGAGGTGCAGTAAATAAAGATTCTGCAAGACGTTTAGCGATAATTTTACGCATTTGAGAGTTTTTGATCTCTTCTGTGTAAACTTCTCCAGCAGGAACAAATACTTTTGGTGCAGCAGGAGCAGAAGCTTCTTGTTTTGCATCAGCAGCTTTAGCAGCAGGTTGTCCTTGAGCAGATGGAGTAAAGTTTTCGATATCGCTTTTTACGATACGTCCGTTTTCTCCAGAACCTTTAACTTGGCTTAATTGAATTCCTTTGTCAGAAGCGATTTTCTTAGCTAAAGGTGAAGCTAAAATTCTTCCTCCATTTGATGAAGTATCAGCAGTTGCTTCTGTTTCTTTTTCAGCAGCAGGAGCAGCTTTTGTTTCTTCTGCAGCAGGTGCACTTGCAGTTGAAGCGCCTCCAGCAGTATAATTTTCAGCAATTCCAGAAATGTCAGTTCCTGCAGGTCCGATGATAGCTAATAAGCTGTCAACAGGAGCAGTGTTTCCTTCTTGAATTCCTATGTATAATAATGTTCCAGCATTGAATGACTCAAACTCCATTGTAGCTTTGTCTGTTTCAATTTCTGCTAAAATATCTCCTTCAGCCACAGCATCGCCAACTTTTTTCAACCAAGTTGCTACTGTACCTTCTGTCATTGTATCACTCAAACGTGGCATAGTTACAACTACAACACCTTTTGGTAATTCAGTAGCTGCTTTTGCAGGAGCAGCAGTTTCAGTTTTTGCTTCTGCAGTAGGAGCTTCTTCTTTAGCTTCCGCTTTTGGCGCTTCAGCAGGAGCGTCACCACCAGCTAAAAGAGCAGAAATATCTTCTCCTTCTTTACCAATGATAGCTAATAATGAATCAACTGGAGCAGTTTCTCCAGCTTGAATTCCGATATGTAAAAGAGTTCCTTCGTTAAAAGATTCGAACTCCATTGTTGCTTTGTCTGTTTCAATTTCAGCAAGGATGTCTCCTTCGCTAATTTTGTCGCCTACTTTTTTTAACCAAGTCGCTTCCGTTCCTTCCGTCATAGTATCGCTCAAACGAGGCATTGTTACTTTAATAGCCATAATTAATTATAGTTTATGAGGTGTAAATGGATAGTCTTCTTGTGCGTATACTACATCGTATAATTGTTGCAAGTCTGGATATGGAGATTCTTCAGCGAATTTCGCACACTCTTCAACTAAGTCTTTAACTCTTTGGTCAATTACTTCAATTTCTTCGTCAGTAGCATATTTTTGATCCTTAATTACATCAAGAACTTGAGTAATTGGGTCGATTTTTTTGTATTCTTCAACCTCTTCTTTCGAACGGTACAATTGTGCATCAGACATAGAGTGTCCTCTGTAACGGTATGTTTTCATTTCAAGGAAAGTTGGTCCATCTCCGCGACGCGCTCTTTCGATAGCTTCATGCATAGCTTCAGCAACTTTTACTGGATTCATTCCATCAACAGGTCCGCAAGGCATTTCATAACCTAAACCTAGTTTCCAGATGTCAGTGTGGTTTGCAGTTCTTTCTACAGATGTTCCCATTGCATATCCGTTGTTTTCAACGATAAATACAACTGGAAGTTTCCATAACATAGCCATGTTGAAAGCTTCGTGTAAAGAACCTTGTCTTGCAGCCCCATCACCAAAGTAAGTCATGGTAACACCACCAGTGTTGAAATATTTATCAGCAAAAGCTAAACCTGCTCCTACTGGAATTTGTCCACCAACGATTCCGTGACCACCATAAAAACGGTGTTCTTTAGAGAAAATGTGCATAGAACCTCCCATACCTTTAGAAGTTCCTGTTACTTTTCCTAAAAGTTCTGCCATTACATTTCTAGGATCAACTCCCATACCAATTGGCTGAACGTGGTTTCTGTAAGCAGTAATCATTTTATCTTTGGTCAAATCCATAGCGTGCAATGCACCAGCTAATACAGCTTCTTGACCATTATATAGGTGTAGAAAACCTCTAACTTTTTGTTGAATGTATAATGCTGCAAGTTTGTCTTCAAACTTTCTCCAAAGCAGCATGTCCTCATACCACTTTAAATATACCTCTTTTGTAACTTCTTTCATCTGAATTCTTTCTTTTGCTAAAGTTGTTTGTGTTATCGATTATTGTGCCTGTAACGCAAAATAGTTTCCTCCCACAAATTTGCGCCCGAAAGGTCGGGATGCAAAAATAAGACATTACATTTAAGAACTAAAATTAAATAGCTACTTTTTGGCTTTTTTTTACAAGAACTTTTTGTCGAACATTAAAGGGAGTAAATTTTTTAGTGATGAAGATTTATAAACTTCGCCAATTTCGCCCATAAAATAGATTTCAATTGGGGTGTCTTGTTTTATTTCGTATTCAGCAATTGATTGTCGGCAAGAACCGCATGGCGGAATAGGGGCAGTGGTCTGGTTTGTGTCTGAAGCTGCTGTAATAGCCATTTTTGTTATTTTGGCTTCAGGATAAATGCTTCCTGCATGAAAAATTGCAACTCTTTCTGCGCAAAGTCCAGAGGGATAAGCGGCGTTTTCTTGGTTAGAACCTAAAACAATTTTACCGTTATCTAAAAGTAAAGCGGCTCCAACTCTAAAGTTTGAATAGGGCGCGTAAGCCTTCTTTCTAATTTCGACTGCTTGATTCATTAAATCCTGAATTTCTTCAGGAAGTTCTTTTAAACTATCAAATATTGTAAATGAAGTTGTTATATTGATTTCTTTCATCTGTTTTTAAGGGAAAAAAAATCCAAATTCCTAAAATGCCGGAATTTGGATTGAGTTATTTTTATTTTGATGCAGCTCTTTAATAAGTTTCGTATTTGTCACCAAAGTTAAACGTTAAAGAGAAACGGAGTGTGTTTTCTAATGGATTTTTTATTTTCGAAGCCGAAAATAGGTAAGATACATCAATTTTCATAATGTTGTATTTAAATCCTGCTCCTAAAGAGAAAAATTGTTTAGCTCCTTTTTCTGGACTTTCGTGATAGTATCCTAAACGCATTGCAAATGAATCTTGGTACATATATTCTGCAGCTACGCTATAGGTAACTTCTTTTACTTCTTCTTTAAATCCGCCTGGAGCATCACCAAATGATTTGAATACTCCTTGAAACCATCCAATATCATTATAGTCTCTATATCCAGCATCTGTAGCTTCTTGTTGTGTGATGTCTTCTGGATCATCAAAATCTCCATCTCCATTTGCTTCTACGGCAGTTCCTATGCCTGGAGGAGTCGGAACTAAAAGTTTGGTAAGTTCGGCGCTTAAAGTAAGTTTGTTGTAGTCATCAAAAATAAAATCAAATCCTCCACCTAATCTTAAATTAGCTGGCAGAAAGTTTGAACTTACATCATCATTGTCATAACTTATTTTTGGACCTAAATTCTGAAAGTTAATTCCGGCTCTCCATCTTCCGTTGAAATCCTGGTAAGCAATTTCTTCTGATTGATAAAAAGCGGCTACATCAACAGCAAAAGAACTTGCAGATGTTGCATCAACTTCTTCTGAAGCGACTTTTAGGTTAGAGTTTATGAAACGTCCTGCAACTGCCATCGAGAATTTTTCACTTAATTTTAGTGAATAAGATCCGTCTAAGGCAAATTCGTTTGGATTTACTTCTCGTACAGCTTCGTTAGGATCTCCAGTGTATCTTAGTTCAATTCCTCCAAAACCAAAATAACGAAAACTTGCAGCAAAAGCACTTTTTTCGTTGATTTTGTTGTAGTAAGTCAACTGACCTAATGAAATGTCGTTGGCAAGATCCGTCAAATACGGTGTGTAACTAATAGAAAGACCCTGAGCATCTTCTGCAAATGCGTATTTAGCGGGATTCCATTGTTGTGAGAAAACGTCGGACGAAGTAGCGACACCTTGGTCGGCTAAACCGGCTGCTCTAGCATCTGCGGCTACTAATAGAAAAGGTACTCCAGTTACTATAGGTCTTGATTCCTGGGCCTTTGAACTGCAGAAAATAAAAAAACAAATTAATAAAAGTGATATTTTTTTCATTTATGGGACTAATGTTTTGGTGATGCAAATATATATAATATTATAGGATGACAAGCTTTTCGTATTTTTCTGCTTTTTTATTTGTTAAATTTGATTTTACCGTGAGTTTGTAAATATATACTCCTTTTCCGATTCTGTCTCCAAAATCATCCTTTCCGTCCCATGTTATTTCTCTTGATAAAAATCCTTCTGTTGTTATTGTTTGATTTTTAGTCCAAACCACTTTTCCTGTAATAGTCATAACTTGAACCTGTACTTCCAGCGGTTCGTATGGTCTGTTATGCGAAAACCAGAATTGTGTATAAGTTGAAAAAGGGTTTGGGTAATTAAGAACGTGTGATAATGTCAATGATTCATCTCCAACAACTGTAAATTGAATTTCGCTGGTAACAGGATTATTATAAACATCCCAAGCAGTGAAGCTTATGGTGTGTAATCCTGGGGCTAAATTTCTAAAAGGGAAGCGTAAGTTCCCGTTTGTGTAATCGTCTAATTTTGTTTGATAATAATCATTCAAAATATAAGGATTGCTTACATCTCCATCTAAAATTGCAACAATATCATGCCCGATTCCACTTGCTGTATTAATTCCGTTTTCGTCTTCTAAAAAGGCTAAAAGGAAAGGAGACTCGTTTGTAATACCTCCAGACACGAAAGTTTCGTCGTTCATATATAACTTAACTTTTGGACTTATATTGTCCTGAGGTGCATTTTCGTTAATTCCTCCAATTTTAATGCTATTATTATAGCCAGTTTGGTTTTCTAGAGCCTCATTTTTTTTAGAATAAAAACTAATTCGACCATTATCAACAGGAATTCTAATGTCTCTCGGAACAACAAAACTAAATTCAAATTGTCCATTTGTGACAGATGCATTTCCTCTAAAAATCGTTTCTCCTAAGGTTTTAAATTGTATTGGAGGGCTGAAACCGTCATTGTTTAAAGTCGAATTTGTAATCATTTTATCGAAAATGGCGGTGGCTAATTCTCCATTATAATTGCTTAAAAGAGTATTGTTTTCATCTGTAATTTCTCCTGATATTTTGATTTTTGACAGTGATTTTAAATCAGGTATAGCTTGAGAAATCACAATATCATTTACTTTTGTTAAATTAATCCTAGGTTTTGGAATTGCTAACATCAAAGCAGGATCGCCTATATATACAACAACATTACTGGCAGAACTTGGTCTTTCGTTTTTTGAAATTCTTAAAGATTCTGCAATGCTATTGTATTGATTTGAGCCGTACGAAAGAAGATTTTTGCTTAATATGTCATTGAAATCTTCTGCATTTGGCTGGCCGATTTCACGAATTGTTGTCAGCATAGAAATTGCACCTCCTTTTGGGTTCCAAAATACATATTCTCCAGCTGTTGGTCTTGTTGGATCGTCAAATCTTGAAAATTCACAGGTAATTGTAACGAATAAAGGATATTTGTATTGATTGTTTAAATTCTGCCCATCTGATTTTTCCCAAATTCGTTCACTTGCTAATCCGTCTTCGCCGCCATGTCCCAAATAATTAAAAACTAACGCGCCTTTTTCAAAAGCATTAAAAAAATCGGTTCTTGCTTTAGGATATCGCGCTCCACCGGCAGAAGCTTCTTGTGTGTAAGAATCTAAAAGTATTTTTTCGATATTAAAAAAAGGTTTTTCTGTGGCTATCACATCGGCCAATCCGTTTTGGCGGGACTGTAATGTTTCGTCTCCAGATTTATCAGAATCATCGCTTATTAAAACAAAATTGTTTCTCCAGTTTCCGTACGATTTTGCATCATGATATTCTAAAACTTTGTTGACCATTTCCTGTGCTTGCGAATTGTCTGAAACAAGCATTCTTCCCACTGCAATATCAATTCCTCCAAAAGGGTAAGCTATAATTCCTTCATCGGCATCCATAAAGCCAAAAAAATCATCAGAAGCAAATCCAGCTTCTCCAACCGTATTGCTTATTAACGATTGATATATAGGTACAACATTGGTGTTGTTAGAAATTCGGTCCTTGTAATCATACGAAGCATCACCAAATAGATTTAAATACTTTATTCTTTTTTCCGAAGAAGAAGCATTCTCGTAAATATATTTAACGCAATTTCGAATAGCTGCAATATCTTGTTTTCCTGAAGAGAACTCCTGATAAATATGGTCTAGTGAAATAACTTTTACATTTAAACTCGAATTGATGCGATGAAAACTAGCCAGTCTTTCTGCTTGAGACATCAAAGATTTTGGAGATACAATTACATAATCGATGTCCTGAAAAGCATTTTGGCTATTTCTAAAAATTGTGCCTTTTAAGTTTTGATTTGCGATTTTTGATTGGTTGTCTTTTAAAGGAGTGTAATAATCCGCAGCATCAACTGTTACATATTTTCTAACTTCTCCTAAATTGGCTTTAAAGCTAAAAGTTGATTGATTTGCATTTTCAATTTTTGATACATTATATAGGTCTGTAATATCCCAAATCTGACTTATTCCCGCCGCATTTCCAATCGTGTAATTAACAACTCCACTTATAGATCCCGCATTGTTGTATTGAAACAAAAATTGCTTTCCAGTTCCTAAAAGTTTTCGTTTTGCTGTCAAATTGATGTAATCTAAGTAGCCTTTTGACCCTGGAACTCCATTATTATTATAGGTAAGTTTTATTTTTATATTATCGGTTCCTGTAAAAGTTGTGTTTGTGGGTAATTTTCCAGTGTAGTATTTAGTGTCGGAATTTGTTATTAATGACGAAAAATTTATAGTCCCAACATTTTGTCCGTTGGCAGAAACAATAAATGAAGTAGGGGTAAAAGCCGCTGAAGCAGCATTTACTTCAATTTTTATTGGTGTAGAAGTGTCGAGATTTGGAAAACTGAATGAAAATTCCTGTTCCTGATTAATATCAAAAGATTCTCCAAGCCATTGACGACCTAAATGAACAATGTTAGTTTGGTCGATTTCATGAAATTGATAGTCATCAAACGTGTTCAGTTCTAAAGTGCTGTTCGCCGTTGGCTGATTTAAATTAGGAATTCTCTTTCCTTCAGTCCCAGACGCAGTTACATAGTAATAAGACTTAGTGTCGTACAAATTTAGGTTGGTTTGACTTTCAGAGTTCCAGTTTTCAACTCCTTCGGCATAAAAAAGAATATAATCTTCATTGTTGAAAGTGCCGTCATCTTCACCAATAATCTGAATTGCATTTTCAGTTAAATCATCTGGATAATAGATGTTGTTGGCCAGAGGAAGCATTTTGCCACCGTTTCCGTAAATTTTTATTCTTCTCGGATCAACTCTCGAAGGATCAAATCCTAAGCTTTGTAAAAAGGACTTGCTTATTTTATATACACCAGATTTTTGAACATAAAACCTATACCAATCTCCAGATGCTAAAACAGAATTTGAAATTGCAGCAGTTTTTTGAAAGGATGAAGTATTGTTTGTTCTTGCTGTTGAATTGTTTATAGTGTAAGAAAATGACCTAATACGTTTAAAACCACTTCCATCCTTTATTATTGGATACAATGAAAGAAAAGATTGTTTTAGATCGCGCGAATTTGTCATTAATAAAGATTCGTTCGGTTTTTCAGGTATGTTTGCAGTTGTTAAATCTCCTAATTCTGCTCTTGAAACCGACTCGTAAATAATATTGTTAATTTGTATCGAGCTGCCGTTTGAGACATTGGATTGGTTGAGATTTTGGAGGAACGTTATGCTTTTCTTTGTAATATCGAAGCGAAAACTGCTTCCGGTAAAGGTTGGAATAATAATTTTATTTTCGCCGTAATTGATCTCCTTTTTGTTCTGCCAATTGATCGTGACGTCCCCATTTAACTGAGAAAATGAGAGAATTGGAATCAAAAAAATAAAGATGAATATTACCTGTTTCATTGGTTTGAAAAGCGAAATTTAATTAAAAAATAATTATTAAGTAAAAATATAGTATTTCATGTTACAGTAATAATAAAAAGTATATTTTTGCGTTCGTAACTAAAGGTTATTTTCTGGTAAAAAAACAGCTAAATAAAATTATTAGAACAGATGTTGCTAATTAAATGTTAATTATTATATTGCAGCACCTAAATTTATCACCTAAGAATGAGTATGAAAGTAAACAAAATTGTAGCCTTGCAATTAATGATGTCAATGGTATTGATGTTGGGCATGGCTAGTTGTAGCAAAAAATCTAGTTCCTCTCACGCTTCTAGAGCAACTGGCTGGGATGTAGATAGTCAGAATGGAACTGCTGCTAGAAATGCAGGGAAAAAACAACAGGCTGGTCCTGGTTTGGTTTTTGTTGAAGGAGGTACGTTTACTATGGGTAAAGTACAGGATGATGTTATGCATGATTGGAATAACACACCAACTCAACAACACGTTCAGTCATTCTACATGGACGAAACCGAAGTTACGAATGGTATGTACTTAGAATACCTAGAATGGTTAAAGAAAGTTTTCCCGCCAACGGAAGAAAATTACAAAAATATTTACGAAGGAGCATCGCCAGATACTCTTGTTTGGAGAAATCGTTTAGGATATAACGAAACGATGACAAACAACTATTTAAGACACCCATCTTATGCTAACTATCCTGTAGTTGGTGTTAACTGGATTCAAGCAGTTGAATTTAGTAAATGGAGAACAGACCGTGTAAACGAAGCTGTTTTAGAGAAAAACGGGTATCTTAAAAAAGGTGCTAAAACGAATGAAGTTAGTGCTGATAATGCATTTAACACTGAAGGTTACTTAATGTCTCCAAGTACATCACGTGGTGGAAGCGAAGAGATTGTGTTAAAGAAAAATCCTGGAGGGAAAAGACCTAAAGCTGGTAAAGACGGTGTAGTTCCTGAAGAGAAAAATGTTTACGCTCAACGTTCTTCTGGAATCATTTTGCCAGAATACAGACTTCCTACTGAAGCAGAATGGGAATATGCTGCTGCAGCTGATGTTGGACAAAGAGAATACAATATCTACAAAGGTCAAAAGAAATATCCATGGTCTGGAGATTACACACGTTCTAGCAAACGTAAAAACAGAGGTGATCAATTGGCTAACTTTAAACAAGGAAACGGTGACTACGGTGGAATTGCAGGTTGGTCAGATGACGGAGCAGATATTACAAATGCTGTGAAAAGCTACGCTCCAAACGATTTCGGTCTTTATGATATGGCTGGAAACGTTGCAGAATGGGTTGCCGATGTTTACAGACCTATTATTGATAATGAAGCAAATGATTTTAACTACTATAGAGGAAATCAATATGCTAAAAACAAAATTGGTAAAGACGGTAAAGTTGAAATCGTTTCAACTTCTAACATTAAATATGATACTTTAAGCAACGGTAAAGTTATAGCAAGAAATCTTCCAGGAGAAATTGCTCAAGTTCCAGTTGACGAACAAGAAACATATTTAAGAACGAATTTCAGTACAAGTAATAATATCAATTACAGAGATGGTGATAAACAATCTTCTAGATATTTTGACTTTGGAGATTCAGAGTCTGGCGCTAAAGCTGATCAAGCAATGTACAATTCTCCTAAACATAATGTAACAACAGACAGTTTAGGTAAGATGATTAGAAAATATGATAACTCTAGTAAACGTACTACTTTAATCGATGATAAAGTAAGAGTTTACAAAGGAGGTTCTTGGAGAGATAGAGCTTATTGGTTAGATCCAGCTCAAAGAAGATATTTCCCTCAAGATATGGCAACTGATTATATTGGATTTAGATGTGCAATGTCTAGAGTTGGTTCAAAATCTGAAAAGAGAAAATCTCCTAGAAACTAAGATTTAGAAATTCAAGTATAAAAAATTCCAAATTCCAAAAGCTGAATATTCAGTCTGGAATTTGGAATTTTTTTATTGTTTTTTTTCTACTTTTATGACCTATTAAAAAATTTATAAATGAATATTCAAGACATTCATAACCTGTTTTTACAATGCAGTTCTCTTTCTATAGATACAAGAAAGATTGAAAAGAATTCAATATTTTTTGCTATTAAAGGAGAGAATTTTGATGCTAATACATTTGCTAAAGAAGCTTTAGATTTAGGAGCTTTATTTGTAGTAATTGATAATGAATCTTACTTTATTGATGATAGAACTATTTTGGTTAAGAATAGTTTAGAAACACTTCAAGAATTAGCGAAGTTTCATCGTACTCATCTAGGGCTTCCAATTGTTGCATTAACCGGCAGTAATGGAAAAACGACAACAAAAGAATTGATTAATGTTGTGTTGTCCAAAAAGTTCAAAACAAAAGCTACAATAGGGAACTTAAACAATCATATTGGAGTGCCATTAACTTTGCTTTCATTTACAAAAGAAACAGAGATCGGAATTGTCGAAATGGGGGCTAACCACCAAAAAGAAATTGAATTTTTGTGCCAAATTGCGCAGCCAGATTTTGGTTATATCACAAATTTTGGGAAAGCCCATTTAGAAGGTTTTGGTGGGGTTGAAGGAGTAATTGCTGGTAAAAGCGAAATGTATCAATATCTCGCAGCAAATCAAAAGACTGTTTTTGTCAATCTTGAAGATTCTATTCAGATAGAGAAATCAAAAGGCATTAACGCATTTACATTTGGTGTAAAAAAAGGAAATGCAGATCTAAATATTCAAGAAATAACAGCAAATCCATTTGTAGCCATAAGCTATAACGATTTTGCAGTTGAATCGCATTTAATAGGGCTTTATAACGCAAATAACATCAATGCAGCTGTAGCTATTGGAAAATATTTTGAAGTAAATGAGAGCGATATAAAGAGTGCAATTGAGAATTATGTTCCAGCGAATAACAGATCTCAAATGATGCAGAGAGGCAAAAATGAAATCATCTTAGATGCTTACAATGCAAATCCAAGCAGTATGGCAGTTGCGATTGCTAACTTTCTTCAATTAGATAAAAATAATAAAATGATGATTCTTGGAGACATGTTTGAACTCGGGGATGAGAGTTTGTATGAGCATAAAGTTATAGTTGATTCTTTAGCGGATCAAGATCAAGCATTATGTTTTTTAATAGGAAAATCGTTTTATGTTAATCAAGTTTCAAAAGAAAACATACAGTTTTTTGAAACATTTGATGCTTTTGCGGCTTTTATAAAATTATTTAAGTTTGATTCAAATACCATTTTAATTAAAGGTTCTAGAGGAATGGCGTTAGAACGGACTTTAGAATATATTTCATAAAAAAGAAGCCATCCAATTCGGATGGCTTTCTTTTTAAATACTCATTAAAAACCCAATTAGGTTTTCTTTTTTATTTAATCCTAATTTTTTTCTCAGACGATAACGAGCTAATTCAACTCCCCCGGTTGAAATGTTCATAATTTCGGCTATTTCTTTGGTTGACATATTCATTAGTAAATAAGTTGACAAATCTAATTCTCTTGGCGAAATAGTAGGATATTGGCCTTTAAGGCGCTTTAAGAACTCAAAATGAACGTTTTTAATGTGTTTTTCTAAGTCTTTCCAGCTTTTATCTGTATTAACTTCTTTTACAATGCTTTTGTGTAATTTGCTAAACTCAGATTTAGTATTGTCGTCTAATATGCTGGTATCAATGTCTTTAAGTTTATGAATAATTCCATTTAATACTTTGTTCTTTTTTACGACTTGTAATGAGTTGTTTACTAGCTCTTTATCTTTTGCTAAGATTTTAATTTGAAGTTTATCATTTTTTAATTTTTCAATTTCTTTCTCCAAATCATGTTGCTCATGTCTTATTTTAGATTCTCTTTCAAGGTATAATCTTCGTTGTTCAATTGTTTCGTAGTATCTATTTTTTCTGATTTTTAGTTTAATTCTGATAGATATTAAGTAAGCACCCAGTAAAATGAGAATTAGATAAAATAGATAAGCAAGGAAATGTCTGTACCATGGCGGAGAAACAGTAAATTCAACTTCAACAATATTAGACTCTATGCCGTAGCTGTTTCTGGCTTTTAATTTCATTACATAATTTCCTTCTCTCAAATTGGTATATTCTTTTATTGCAGTAGACGACCATCCTCTCCAGTTTTCTTCAAAAGGCTCCAACCTATAAGAATACATTACATTTTCTTGATTTTCGTATATTGGCGATGCAAAAGTAAATTTTACTCGATTGGATTTATATGGTATACTGTACGATTCTGCCTGGTTTGTTAGATTACCTGTCAAAATAGTATCGCCAGGAAAAGAAAAACTTTCAATGAATGCTTTCGGTTTTGTCATGAATGCATTTGAAATGGTAGAATTGTAATGGGCTAAACGATCCGTTAAACCTATAAAAATATTTTGAGGATCAATAGCATTTACAGATACGTAATTGTTCACTAAATTTCCCGTCAAGTTTGAAAATATAGCTTGTTTTTTAGCGTAAGTTCCATTGTGGTTTTTAACCAATACTCCTAGAGATTCATTAAATGCATACCATAAATTTCCTGAAGGATCTTCAATCAATGTATTAATAGTTGGAATTCCTTTAAATAAATTACTAATCTTTTTATCTTCAAAAAAAGCCTCCTGCTCAACTGAATATCTATAAAAATGATTGCGGACTTGAAAATAAACTTTACCATTAATATTTTGCAGGCTGTTGATTCCTTTATGATTTTCAGAAATATTAGTATGTTTTTTCATAAAATCAAACCTCTTCAAGTCGTCTGATAATTTTACTTGGTAGAGGAAAGGGTTTTTCTTAAGCCATAAATAGTTTTCATCTATTTCTACAGAAAAGTTATTTGTAGTTTCATCAAATCCTTTTACTTGATGTAAATAATCATAACCTGTTGCAGATTTTTTGAAAACAGAAAATCCGCTATAGCTTTCTCCAATAATATAATTTTCATGATTTGGAATTTTTTTGAATCCAAAATATCCTTTATTATCTAATATTTTTGATACTCTGTTCTTTTCAATTACCAATGCGCCGCTGTTACTGGCGCAGATAAGGACATTGTTTAAAACTTGAATATTCCAAACTTGAGAAATTGTTCCTTCGACTCTTGTAAATGGGCTGTCCTTAAACGATTTCCCCCACGGATGATAAAATAAACCTTGATTGGTGGCAACATATAAATTATCTTCAAATGTTGTTGAGGCATAAACTGTTCCTATATTATAACTGTAATCAAAATAAGAAAAAGGAGAATTCTCATTAATAAATGTAATACCATTGTCAAGACCAAGCCAGATGTTGTTTTTATTATCTATAAATGATGCTAAGATGGTATTGTTTTGAATGCCTTTTTGTCTATTTAAATGCTGAAGTATCTTTCCGTTTAAATCACAAATAATGGCGCCGTCTAATACAGAATTTAGCACTATAAATTTGTTTTTAATTATAGATCCGCCAAGAGAAGTATTTTTCTTGATGAAATCATTTGCTTCTGTTGCCCAAGGTTTTATTGTGCCATTTTCTGAAACAAAAAGCCCTTTTTCTAAAGTTGCATATAATAATCGATTATTTGGTAAAGGAAAAAGAGACCAAATCTCTTTATCATTAAAAAGAGTTGTGCCTTCTACTGCTGTCAGTCTCCTGTTTTTGTATTCGAGCATTCCCAATGTTTTATCTTGGAAATAAAGACGATTGTTTACTAAAAATGAAAACTGGAATTTGTGAGGTGCGCTTAAAGTGGTTATTTTTTCGTTTTTCAGGAAAAATACTTTTGAGAAAGATTGAAATATAACTTCTCCTCTAAAGAGATGAATTCTCCAAATCAGATTAATGTTTTCTTTATCAATAGGACTTAATAGATTGTAGAGGGAATGGTATTTTAATATTCCTTTTTCATCAATTTTAAAATAACCAAATTCATTGTTTCCTCCAACAAAAATTCTTCCTGAAGGATCAATTTTTAAGCTTCGTATTTCAGATTTATTAGGTAATGAATATTTATGCCAGTTAGATCCATCAAATTGGATCAAACCACTGTTGTTTGCAAAATAGATATTTCCGTTTTTATCCTGGTCTATACTCCAGTTTTGAGTTCCTCCTTTGTATTCTGATCTTTTGTAATTTTTAATATCTGGAATTCCAATATTTTTTACCTGAGAAAAACTTATGTTTTGTATGAAAAATAGTAATGTAAGTGCAAAAGGTCTAACTATGAATTTCATAAAATTTTAAATGTATTTTTATTAGAAATGCTTTATAATGTCATTTGATTGTTTATTTTTCAATCTCAATGACTCTACTTTTTTAAATTATTTTTAATTTATAACGTTATAGTTGTTGTTAAACTAATGTAATATACGTTTTTTTTAATTAACATTTTTATAACAATTTTTTGTTAAAGCTAAAATACAGTAAATTAATATATTAAAAAAAAAATGTTTTGTTTTTGTAGTGTAACATTATTTAGTTTGAAGTGTTTTTGTAAAGAATTTTAATTCAAGTTTATTAAAATTTAACATTATAATTGCATTAAATTACTAATTAATTAACCAAAATTTTTAGAAAAATGAAATTGACAAAATTACTTATTTTTTGTGTTTCGTCTTTGCTGTTTTCGGCTGTCGCATTTGCTCAGGATGTGACAGTAAATGGAACCATAAATGATGAAAGTGGATTACCCGTCCCAGGAGCGACGGTTTTAGTAAAAGGAACGAATAAAGCTACTGCATCTGACTTTGATGGAAAATTTCAGATTAGTGCTCCTTCAAATGGGGTCTTAGTTATTAGTTTCGTTGGATTTCAGACACTAAATGAGACTATTAATGGAAGGACAAAGATTAATGCGATTCTTACTGCAACATCTCAAAATTTAAATGAAGTTGTCGTAGTAGGTTATGGTACTCAGAAAAAAGGCCTCATTACCGGTGCTTCTACAAATCTTAAAGGAGAAACGATTAAGGAACTAAATACAGGATCTGCTATGGAGGCGCTTCAAGGTATTGCTCCTGGTATTAGTATTACAAGAACAAATGGTTCGCCTGGGGCTGGTACTAAGGTAACTATTCGTGGATTGGGTACGAATGGAAACTCTAATCCATTGTATATCGTTGATGGTATTTCTGTTGGTAATATTGATTATTTGAGCCCTTCAGATATTGAATCTATTGACATATTAAAAGATGCGGCTTCTGCTGCTATTTATGGATCTAGAGCAGCTAATGGAGTTGTATTAGTTACGACAGTAAAAGGTAAAAAAGGAAGAGCTGCAAGAATTAGTTATGACAGTTACTTCGGTATTCAAAATATCTATAAAAATTTAGATCCTTTGAATGCGCAAGAGTATATGTACATTATTGATGAAGGAAGAGTAAACGATGGATTGCCTCGTCAAGATTGGCAAAAACTTTTGACTAATAATTCATGGTTAAATACTCAATTTCCTGGCGCTGGTACTCAATTAGGAAATGAGATTTGGGAGAAATTACAAAATGGATGGACAGGGACAAACTGGATTAATGAAATGAGTAAAAAAGATGCTCCCATCATGAATCATTCTCTTAACATTACTGGAGGCAGTGAAGATATAACTTACGCTTTCGGAGTTTCTTATTTTCAACAAGATGGTATTATTGGTGGAGATTTAGTTGATGCAGGTTTTAAAAGACTTACAACTAGATTAAACACTCAAATGGTATTGAAAAAGAATGATAGTCATAGTATCATTACTGTAGGAGAGAATGTTACTTACACTAATTCTCAAAATAGAGGAGTTTCTAATGGTAATATTTATGGAAATGATTTGCATAATGCATTAACTGCAAACCCATTACAGCCGGCTTATTGGCAGACTTCTATTGATAGAAATATCGATAAATTTGGATTTACACCAACTTTAGATGGCATTTCTACGGGACAAACAAATCCTTTAGCAGTAATGTTTTACAGAAGTAATTATAATTATCCAAAAGATAATAGAATTACAGGAAATGCTTTCTTAGAAATTGAACCAATTAAAGATTTGAAATTTAGAACGGTTTATGGTATTGATTCTTGGTTTGGATATGGAAGATCTATGAATCCAACATATAATTTGGGTGTACTCTATCAAGATTATATCAATGGTGCATCTCAGTATTCTTACATTGGGGCTAACTCAACTTGGACAAATACTGTTTCTTATAAAAAACAATTTGGAAACCATAATATTTCTGCCGTTGCAGGAACTGAGTTGATTCAATATCTGGTGAACAATAATGTTAGTGGTTCAAGGAATAATTTGACATTTGGTGAAGATCCGCGATACGCATATTTAAACAATACAGCTCCAAAAACAATTAATGATATTGGAACTAACGGAATGGATACTTCAGCTGGTGGAGGTGGTATTATGTCTTATTTTGCTAGAGCACAATATGATTATAAAGAAAAATACCTTCTTTCAGCTACAATACGTGCTGATGGTTCTTCTAACTTCGCAGAAGGAAAAAGATGGGGATATTTCCCTTCTGTTTCTGCAGGTTGGGTAATTACAAAAGAAGATTTTATGGAAAGTTCTTCTAAATGGCTTAATTCATTAAAAGTAAGAGGAAGCTGGGGACAAAATGGTAACCAAGATATTCCTAACTTTTATTATTCTTCAAATATTGCTTACGTTTTTCCTGGATACTTTTTTGGAGATACAAAACCAGTTTCTGGAACAACAGCTTATCCAGCTAGAGTTACCAATCCAGATTTAACTTGGGAAACATCGGAGCAATTAGATTTCGGTCTTGATGCAAGTTTATTTGATTCTAGATTAAACGTGACTTTAGATTGGTATAACAAAACTACTAAAGACTGGTTAGTTCTAGCAGCAGGAAGAGGAACGGATGGAGCTGCACCACCTTATTTTAATGGTGGAGATATCGAAAATAAAGGTTTTGAGTTTTCTGTAAATTGGAGTGATAAAATTGGAGGCTTTAAATATGGAGCTACTGTAAGTGGAGCATTCAATAAAAATAAAGTTACAAGAATTGCAAATGCTGACGGAATATTGCACGGACCTTCTAACGTATTATCACAAGGAACAGGAGAAATCTCAAGAGGTCAGGTAGGTTTCCCATTAGGTTATTTCTACGGTTTTAAAACAGCAGGAATTTTACAGAATCAACAAGAAGTTAATGAGTATTTTGGTCCAGACGGGCAACCATATTTTAGTGATCAACGTCCTGGAGATGTTCGTTTTGTAGACCAAAACAATGACGGTATTATTGACGAAAGTGATAAAGTTTACTTAGGAAATCCAAATCCAGATTTTGAATTAGGGATTCAGTTAAATTTTGAATACAAAAATGTTTACTTGAACACTACTATGGCTGGTAAATTTGGTATGCAAGTTATGCAGTCATATAGATCTTTTGCAGATAGTCCTGCTCAAAATTATACTTCTGATGTTTTTGATCGCTGGCATGGAGAAGGTACATCTACTAAAATGCCTAGATTAAGTGCTACTTCAAATAGAAATAGCAATTATGTGTCAGATATTTATATGCAAAATGCAGATTATTTGAGAATAAATAACTTAACGTTAGGTTATAATTTCAACGAAGTATTTAAAGATTTTAAGTTTATCTCAAATCTTAAATTTTATGTTGCAGTAAATAACCTATATACATTTACTAAATATGATGGTATGGATCCAGAAGTTCGTTGGTCAGGAGATAATACAAATGCTCCATGGGCTTCAGGAATTGATTTAGGTTTGTATCCACAAGCTAGAACGGTGATGTTTGGTTTAAGTGCTGATTTTTAATATAAATACAATTACAATGAAAAAAATAAAATATTTAGTAGCGATTTCGGCTGTATTTATTGTAGCAAGCTGTGATGATTATCTTGATACTGATAATTTAACAGAAAAGAGTTTAGAGAATTTTTACAAGACACCTCAAGATATTGAAGAAGCAACTGCTGGAGTTTACAACGCTATTTATACAAATAACGTGCATAGCGAAGAGCAGATTGCAGCTAATCTTATGGATAATATGATGTTAGGAGGAGGAGGTCCTGATGATAAAACGGCCAAATGGGTTGATAATTTTGAAGATCCTGTAGATGATACATATTTAGATATGTGGGTTCAATCTTACAGAGGTATTGCTAGAACAAATGCAATTATAGAGAAAACTCCTCTTGCAGATTTTAGTACTTATTTTAATACTGCTGCTGAAGCTGATCAATTTAAGCAACAAGCAATTGGCGAGGCTTATTTTATGAGAGCGTTTTTCTACTTTAGATTGGCTAAGTTTTTTGGAGGAGTTCCATTAATCATAACTATTGATGGAAAAAAAGACGGCCCAAGAAATACTTACACTGAAACATTTGCACAGATTGCTTCAGATCTAAAAAAGGCAATCGAAACAATGCCGGCAACTCCTTTTACAAGTATTCCAACATCAAGATATGGTCATGCTAATAAATGGGTTGCAGAAGCTTATTTAGGACGTGTGTTTTTATTTTACACAGGCTATATGACAAATATGGAGAAACAAGCCACTGAAGAATTACCTTTAGCAGAAGGAGGTTCTTTAAATGCAACACAAGTAGCAAGTTATTTAACTGACTGTATGACTAATAGTGGTCATGCTCTTGTTCCAGATTTTAGAAACCTTTGGCCTTACTCTTATGTTAATAAAGCTTCTGGAAATAATGTTTTGCCATGGGCTGCAACTGAAGGTTTATCTTGGGTAGGACAAGATGGTATCAGCCCGACGTTTGGAACCGGAAATTATGAGACAATGTTCGTTCAAAGATTCTCTTTTGGAGATTGGAGCTGGACAAATGGTAATATTTATACTAATAGATTATGTCTGTTCTCTGCATTACGCGGTAATTCATTGGTGCCATTTGGAGAAGGATGGGGCTGGTGTACAGTAAATCCAAGTTTATATAGTAACTGGGAGGAACGTGATACAAGAAAAAGAGGTTCTATACTTGAAGTAGGTAAGGCCGATCAAGGAACGGCTGCTTATGCGCAAGATAAGGGAGACCATGAGACAGGATATTTCAATAAAAAATATATTTCGTTACAATATCCTAATGCAGGTGGAACTACTGTCGGAATGTTTGTTCAATTGTACAACTGGTCAAATACTGATATGCAATTAATGCATGCACAAGATTTTATCTTCATGCGTTACGCAGATGTATTATTGATGCATTCAGAAATTACTAAAACTGCTGCAGGTTTAAATGCAGTTAGAGCAAGAGCAAAGCTTGATCCAGTTGGGTATTCGCTTGAAAATATTAAAGCAGAGCGTTTGCATGAATTTGCGTTTGAAGGATTACACTGGTTTGATTTAATTCGTTGGGGAGATGTTGATAACGCATATAATAGCACAATTCCAGTTAGAAATTCAGGTACTTCAGCAGTTTACAGCGTAAAATATAGACCAGAGACTAAAGGTTTGGTTTCTATGCCTGAAACAGAACTTAGACTATCAAATGGAGTTTATTCACAAAATCCAGGGTGGTAAAATTTAACAATATTAATATAGATAAATATGAAAATCAATAAAATATTATATCTTCTTTTGGCTCTTTTTACGTTGACTTTTTCAGCATGTGATCCAATAGTAGATGAACAGCATTTAACGAATTCTACTGACGTTGCTGGAGTTGAATTAGTAGCTACTCAAAGCACTCCAGGAGGGAATAAGATCACACTTAATATGACAACTCCAGGCGTGACTGGATATTGGGATTACGGTTTAGATAAAGCACTAACAAATGAAGTGACGTTTGTTTATCCTATCCCGGGAAAAGCAACATTTACCTTTGTTGGAACTCTAGGCGCTGAATTTTTTACTAAGACAATTGATGTTCAAATTAATCAGTTAGATACCCCTTTAGACCAAGACTGGTATGATTTAGTAGGAACTAATACGGCTGCTGGTAAAACTTGGGTTTTTGATGGTACGCAAGGTTCTGGAAGATTATGGTGGTTTATGTCTCCAAACGGAAGTGCAGAAAGCGCTATGACCGCGTGGTGGAATGCTGGAGATTGTTGTGCTCCAAGCGATGCGCTTGGGAAAATGCATTTTGATTTAAATGGAGCAGCAAATTACAACCATTATGAAACAACAAGTGCTGCACCAACAAAAGGAAGCTTTAAATTGGATATCAAAAATAAGCAGTTAACTATCATAAATTCGAAAATGTTAGGTTCGGCTGCCGGAAATGCTGATGGTGTTTACACTATCGTAAGTCTTGAACAAGATAAAATGATTCTTTACTTAAATAATAGTGAAACATATGGAACAGGTTGGACATTTGTTTTCAAACCTCAATAATAATATTTCATGTTAGTTATTTTCGAAAAAGGAAGATTAAAAAATTCCTTTTTCGATTTTTCAAACATTTATATTTCATTCTTTAAAATGAAATATTTAGAAGATTTAAACTATGGTTAGTTTAAGTTAAGTTTATTGCCTGGGTAGCCCATAATTTCGATTATGGGCTATTTTTTTTACTTCAAATTTCGGGTGCTAATTAAATTTTAAAGTATTCAAAGAGAACTATTTCAATAATAGGCCGATTTTAGGATCATTTATCGATTGAATACTTTGTAATTTTTACTAATTAACTAAAACGATTCTATCTTCATGTAAAGTCTTAAAACAAACGTTTAAGACTTTTTTTCTCAATAAGAATGTAATATCTGTCGAATATCGATAGCTAGACCAGTTAAAACTTCTAATATTAAAACAACATCCATTCTATGCCTGTTTTTGTTAGCTATAACGTACGTTAAATGGTCAGCAAACCAATGCCAAGTGATTATATTTCTTCATAAAATCAATGTTTTTATGGCATTTATAGATCAATTTGAGTTAGATCTAAAGCAACTAGAATTTAATTCACTTTTTAAAAAAGCTCAAAATAGTATAACTCCTTAAAGTGAATTTTACAGTCAAAATTTTTCTACTTACTTCCATAATCCCTATCATTTTTGAAGCTTATTTCCTGTAAAATACATGAAAGTAAGAATTTACCTATTTAAAAAATGATTGCTAATAATGTAAAAAAAGTATTGTAAAAATATCATATTCTCGGTTTGCTAATTTTTTCAAAATTTGTTTGTTAAGTTATTGTAAATATTTAGAAAATAATAAGTTATGGTGATATTAACAGTACTATCTCGTTGTAGTTTATGATGCTTTTTAGTAAGTTTTGGTCATTTTAACTATATGTAGTGTTTATTGATAATATTAACTTTTCTTTAGTACTACTTTTTTTTTTTTTAAATATTTATAAATCAAATGTTTATGTTTTTTTTGATGTGTTTTTATAATATTAAAATATTTAATTTGATGTGTTTTTGTAATGATTTTTAAATGTGAAAAGTGAAAATTTAGTTTTAGTATTGCATCAAATTACTAATTAATTAACCAAAATTTTTAGAAAAATGAAATTAACAAAATTACTTGTTTTTTGTATTTCATCTTTATTATTCTCGGTTATAGCTGTGGCTCAAGATGTCACAGTAAGTGGAATAATAAATGATGAAAGTGGTATGCCTGTTCCAGGTGCAACAATTTTATTAAAAGGTACAACCAAATCTACTGCATCTGACTTTGATGGAAAGTTTCAAATGCAAGTACCTTCAAACGGAACTTTAACAATTACATTTATAGGTTATACTACAGTAACTGAAGCTGTAAATGGAAGAACTAAAATTTCAATTCAATTAAAACCAGAATCACAATCTTTAAATGAAGTTGTTGTTGTAGGATATGGTACTCAAAAGAAATCTGTTGTAACTGGTGCAATTTCTAGTGTAAAAGCAGCTGATCTTGAAAAAGTACCTAATGGTAGGGTTGAACAATCTTTACAAGGTAGAGTAGCAGGGGTTTCTGTTGCATCAACTTCTGGACAGCCTGGTTCGAGCTCAAAAGTTCGCGTTAGGGGTATTACTACTTTTAGAGAAGGTGGAAATGATCCTTTATGGGTTGTTGATGGTATTGCTGTAGATGCAAACGCAATTGGTTTTATCAACCAAAGTGATATTGAATCTATCGAGGTACTTAAAGATGCTGCTTCTGCTGCAATCTATGGAACTCGTGCGGCGACTGGGGTTATTTTAGTAACTACTAAAAAAGGAAAATCAGGAAAAATTTCTGTAAATTATAATGGTTTTGCGGGTATCTCAGCTCCGGCGAAAAAATTAAATATGTTGAATGCTACTCAGTATGCAACTATTATGAATGAAAAATCATTAAATGATGGTGGTGCTATTAAATATGCAAACCCAACATCATTTGGTAAAGGTACAAATTGGCAGGATGCAATTTTTAATGATTCTGCTTTCAGGTACACACACGAATTAAGTATTAGTGGAGGTGGTGAAAAATCTACTTTTTACGCTTCTTTCGGAATTCAAGATCAGGAAGGTATTGTCACTACAGAGATTTCTAACTATACAAAGAAAAACTTCCGATTAAACTCAACACATAAGATTTCTGATTACTTTACTTTCGGACAAACTTTTGGATATACACACCAAAAATCAAAAGGTATTGGTAATACAAACAGTGAGTTTGGCGGACCTTTAAGTTCTGCAATTAACTTAGATCCGCTTACTCCACTTGTGGTGACTGATCCAGTTTTAGCAAATACAGGTTTTTACACTAATCCAAATGTTGTTAGAGATGCAAATGGTAATCCTTACGGAATTTCTTCTTTAGTACAACAAGAAATGACAAACCCTCTTGGCTATATTCAAACAAGATTAGGAGGATACAACTGGTCAGACGATTTTGTGGGGAATGCTTATTTAGAGGCCAATATTACAAGTCATTTAAAATTAAGAACTACACTTGGTGGTAAATTAGCTTATTGGGGAGATGAAATGTTTACTCCAGTTTTCTTCTTAAACCCAAACATGAAAGCTGATAGAAATAACTATAGCCAGAATAATAATAAATCTTTAGCATGGACACTTGAGAATACTTTAAGCTATGTTAATAAATTTGGAGATCACAACGTAAGTGTTTTAGCAGGACAAGGTGCTTATGTTGAAAATATAGGGGGTTCTATTGGAGTAACAATGTTTGGATTGCCAATTTCAAGCTACAAAGATGCTTCTTTTAACTTCGATATTCCACAATCTGATAGAGTTAACAGAGCAAGTGATTTCACAGAGCATAAATTATCTTCATTGTTTTTACGTGCAAATTACGATTACATGGAGAAATATCTTTTCACAGGTATTGTTCGTCGCGATGGTTCTACTCGTTTCGGTGAAAACAAAAAATGGGGAGTTTTCCCTTCTTTCTCTCTTGGATGGGTACTTTCTAAAGAAGGTTTCTGGAAAGAAAATAATATAGTTAATACTTTAAAACTACGTGGAGGTTATGGGGTTGTAGGTAATGATAATATTGATGATTTTAAATATAGAGCTTTAGTTGTTGGAGGATATAACTATTCTGTTGGAAATTCAGGAGGTATTACTACAGGTTATGGAAACTCAACTCTTCCAAATGCAAACTTAGGATGGGAGGAAACATCTCAAACTACTGTTGGTCTTGATGCAAAATTATTTAATGATTTTTCTCTTACACTTGATTACTATAAAAAAACAACAAAAGGAATCTTAAGAAATATTGTAATTCCTGGATACGTTGGAGTAGTTGATGCACCTTCTGCAAACATTGCAGACATGGACAATAGTGGTTTTGAGGTTGAATTAGGATACAAGAAAAGACTTGGTGACTTTAATTTAGGTCTTAATGCAAACCTTGCTTACTTGAAAAACGAAATTACTTATGTGGGATCATCTACAAACTTCATCGTTGGAGATGCTAGTTTCCAATCTATGGGACCTGTAACAAGAACACAAGTTGGACATTCATTTAACGAATTTTATGGATTTAAAACAGCTGGTATTTTTCAAAATGAAGCTGAAGTTACAGCATATAAAAATACATCAGGAGGTTTAATTCAGCCAAATGCTAGACCAGGAGATTTCCGCTGGGTAGATTCTAATGGTGATGGTGTTATTACTGATGACGATAAACAATTCTTAGGAACTAACATACCTAAATATACGTTTGGTTTTACAGTAAACTTAGATTACAAAAACTTTGACTTTATGGCATTTACTCAAGGATCTGCGGGAAGCAAAATTTTCCAAGGTTTAAGAAGACTAGATGTACTTAATGCAAACTACCAGACAAAAGCATTAGAGCGTTGGGTTGGAGAAGGAACTTCAAACGATTATCCAAGATTAACCAATAACGATCCAAATAAAAACTACACAAACATGTCTGATTTTTATCTTGAAAATGGGAATTACCTTCGTTTAAAAGTGGTAACTCTTGGATACACAATGCCAGTTAACTTATCATCTAAAATTGGAGCAGATAAAGTTCGTTTTTACCTAACAGGAGAAAACTTAATCACTTTTACAAAATATACTGGATTTGATCCAGAAATTGGAGGTCAAGTTTATGGTGTAGATAAAGGAGTTTATCCACAAGCAAGATCTATTCTGTTTGGAGCTAACGTTCAATTTTAAAAAAATTAAAGAATCATGAAAACAATAAAAATTAAATATATATATATAGCTGTGGCAATGGCTGTTCTAGGATCTTGTTCTGAAGATTTTGTGACTATTGACCCAGAAGGAAAATTTGATACAAATACCTACTTTTCTAATGAACAGCAATGTTATGCCGCTTTAATTGGAGTTTATGATCCACTTAGAAAAAATACAGGAGGTTTTGAAAATTTGGTAGCTATGCTGAATGCTGGTTCTGATGATTTTTATGCAGGTGGAGGTAGTTCTACGGATGGAACAGGAATTCAGAATTTCTCAACACACTCGCTTTCTTCAATTACTATTCCAGGAAGCTACTGGAACGACCATTATCAAGGTATTTCTAGAGCTAATATTTTGTTGTCTAAGCTGCCGGCAGCTTCTATGAATGATGCTGTTAGAAATAGATTTGCTGCAGAAGCTAAAACATTGCGTGCATTTTACTATTTCAATTTGGTAAGAATGTTCAAAAACATTGCTTTAGTTTTAGAGCCGTTAACTACAGAAACAATTTATACTCCTGAGCAAGTGGCGCCTGAGGTAATTTATGCTCAAATAGAAAAAGATTTAACCGAGGCTATTGCAAGCTTGCCAAATACTGTGGTTAAAGAAACTGAAGCTGGAAGATTTAATAAAGGAGCTGCTCAAGCACTTTTAGGAAAAGTATATTTGTTTGAAGGTAAAAAGACTGAAGCTGCAGCTGTTTTGGCAGAAGTAAATGGTACTCCAGGAGCGGTAAACCAATATGGTAATAAATTGTTAGATAATTTTAGTGATTTATGGGTAACATCAAACAAATTTAACGAAGAGTCTTTAATTGAAGTATCTCATAGTAGTGCAGGTAACTCTGACTGGACATTCTGGGGATCTGGTAGAGATGAAGGAAACTCATTAAACATTATGGTTGGGCCTAGAGGATATTCTAGACCAAAAGACTCTGATGCACCAAATCTTCCTTCAGGATGGGCTTTCAACGTTGCAACTCAAAAATTATATGATGCAATGCAGGGCGATCCACGTTTTGAATCTACAATTCTTGACCTAAAAGCATTAAAAGCAGCAGGTAAAGCAGATTACATCCCAGCTTATCAAGATACAGGTTATTTCTTAAATAAATATCTTCCAAGACAGTCAGATGTTAGTACAGGAGGAGGTAACTCAGAATTGAATTACAAACAAAATTCTTATGTAATAAGACTTGCAGATACTTACTTAATGGAAGCAGAAGCTTTAGGATCTGGAGCAAGAGCACAAGCATTACTAGATGCGGTTAGAGCTAGAGTTGGACTGCCTTCAGTTCCTGTAACATTAGCAGCTATCAAGCATGAAAGAAGAATGGAATTAGCAGGAGAGGGACACAGATTCTTTGATTTGGTAAGATGGGGAGATGCAGCAGCAGCATTATCTGATAGAGGTTTTGATGCTGGAACAGATGAGATTCTGCCAATTCCGTACACAGAACTTAACGGTACTAAATTGAAACAAAATCCTAATTATCAATAGTATTTACTAATTAACCAAAACAAAGAGAAATGAACCTAAATATATATTTTAGAAAAAGTGTATACCTAATGCTGGCTTTAGCATTAGGTACACTAAATAGCTGCACAGAAGAAGTTAATGAAAACCCTCTTGAGGCTACAAATCTTGATGCTTCATTTACTATAACACCAGTTGAGGGCTCTATGAATACTTATCTTTTAACGGCACAGCCTAAAGGAGTTATTCTTTCAAAATGGGATCTTGGTGACGGTGCAACAAATGGAAAAATGAATCAAGTGATTTCTTTGCCTGATGCAGGAACATATACAGTTACGCATACAGCTGTTGGAGCTGGAGCTGCAATGGCAACTTCTTCTCAGCAGATTGTAGTAGCGCAGACTGATCCGGCAAAAGGTAACCTAGTACAAGGAGGAACTTTTGCTACGGCGGCAGATCAAGCGAAATGGACTAGTGCACAATTAAGTCCATCTGGTGCTGCCTTTTGGTCATTTGCTAATAATAGCGCTACGATTCATTCACCAGGAGGATGGGCTCAAGAAGGTATTTATCAAGCTATTGAGGTTGTGAAAGATAGAGAATATAGTATCGATATGACAGTTTCTTGTCCAAGCGGTTCAGATGAAACTTGGTTTGAAGTTTATGCTGGCAAATCGGTGCCTCAGCCAGGAGTAGAATATAAAGACAATAAAGTAATGGGATTAAGTACATGGGATGGTTGTGCAAAAGATAAATTTTCAGGTAGATTGTCTGGAATTGGATGTGTGAAAAACGACGCAACAGGTACAGTTTCAAATGTTGTAAAATTCAATGAAAGTGGAAAAATCTATTTACTAATCCGTTCTGGTGGTAATACTTTTACAAAAGATGGAATCACAGTATCAAAAGTTGAATTCCGAGGAAAATAAAGAGTTAAGTTAAGTTTAAGTTTAAGTTTGGTTGTAAGTAGCCCATAATCATTATGAGTATGGGCTATTTTTTAAATTATTTAAAAGAGATTAAAAAAATCAGTTTTAGATTTCTCCAAAACTTCAATTAAAAAACAATAATAATTGGGAGCGAATGAAAAAAAATAGTCTAAAAATTTTATGCCTTTTGTTTACAGCTGCATGTTTTGCACAACAACCAAAAACAAAAAAAGAATTTACAACCAATGGTAAAAAAATAACCGTTTACACAACTGCAGAAAATTCGAAGTTACGATTAACATCTACAGATAACTTAACTTTTTCGGCTGCAAAACAGCCCTTAGAAACAGAATTTTCGGTTTTTGTAGAACCTGCAAAAAAGTTTCAGACTTTTATGGGAATCGGCGGCGCTATTACAGATGCAAGTGCCGAAATTTTTGCTAAACTTTCAAAAGAAAAACAAGCAGAATTCTTAGATGCTTATTACGATAAACAAAAAGGTATTGGCTATTCTTTGCTAAGAACAACAATTCAAAGTTCTGATTTTAGCAGTGGAAGCTATTCTTATATCGAAGAAGGAGATAAAGACCTCAAAACTTTTTCTATTGATCATGATAAGCAATATCGTATTCCTCTAATAAAACAAGCTATTCAAAAAGCAGGTGGAAAATTAACAACTTATGCTGCGCCTTGGTCACCAAATGCTTTTATGAAAAGTAATAAAAATGTACTAAAAGGAGGAACACTTCTGCCAGAATATTATCAGACTTGGGCAAATTTCTATGCGAAGTTTATTAAGGCATATGAAAAAGAAGGAATTCCGATTTGGGGAACTTCTACACAAAACGAACCAATGGCTGTTCAGACTTGGGAATCTTGTATTTATACAGCAGAAGCTGAAAGAGATTTTATCAAAAACTATCTTGGGCCAACTTTGAAAAAAGAAAATCTAGGGGATAAAAAAATTATCATTTGGGATCATAACCGCGATTTGATGAATTACCGTGCTAATGTAATTTACTCTGATCCAGAAGCAGCAAAATACGTTTGGGGAATGGGGTTTCACTGGTACGAAACATGGTCTGGCGGTGCGCCGCTGTTTGATAATGTTGCTAAAGTAAACGAAGCATATCCAGACAAAAAACTAATGTTTACAGAAGGATGTATAGAAAAATTTGACGCATCAAAATATCAATTTTGGGGTAATGCAGAACGTTATGGAATCAATATGATTAATGATTTTAATAACGGAACAGTTGCTTGGACAGATTGGAATATTTTATTAGATCAAAATGGAGGACCTAATCACGTTGGAAATTTCTGTTTTGCACCAATTCATGCAGACACCACAACAGGGGAGTTAATTTACACACCATCGTATTATTACATCGGACACTTTTCTAAATTTATTCGTCTAAATGCGGTTCGTGTAAGTACTGCAGTAAGCAGAAGCGCATTATTAAGCACGTCATTTTTAAATGCAGATGGAACGATGGCAACTATTGTTATGAACCAGTCGGCAAATGAACTTACATATAATTTGATTATTGGAGCTGAAAAAGCGGTAGTTAAAATTCCGCCACGAGCTATACAAACGCTTGTTTATTAATATTTTGTAGTAAAGTAAGGAAGAAGGCTAATCTGAATCATCCTAATTGGTCTTCTCTTACTTTTAATTTGAAAAACTATTTTTTTAAACAACATGAAAATAACAACAAAAATATGTTTATCTGCCTTTATCTTAGTACAGCTAAGCTGTTTTACTTCAACAGTAACAGCTCAAAAGACTAATGCTTCAGCGCAAAAAAAAAATAAAATAAAGGTTTTTACTACTGCCGAAAATACCAATTGGAGATTATCATTATCAAATGATTTAATTTCGAATAACAACAACACACAACAAAAAACTTCAACAGTATCTATAATTGTAAATACTGAAAAAACAGATCAGACTTTCCTCGGAATTGGAGGAGCAATTACAGATGCAAGCGCGGAAGTTTTTGCTAAATTATCTCCTAAAAAACAAAGGGAATTTTTAAATGCTTACTACGACAAAACCAATGGCATTGGTTATTCTTTAGCCAGAACCAATATTCACAGCTGTGATTTTAGCAGCGATAGTTATACCTATATTGCTGAAGGAGACAAAGATCTGAAAACCTTCAATATCGATCACGATCGAAAATATAGAATTCCATTAATCAAAAAAGCAATTGAAACAGCCGGCGGAAAACTAACATTATTTGCAAGTCCATGGAGTCCCCCAGCTTTCATGAAAGACAATAATGATATTTTGCACGGCGGCGTTTTATTGCCTGAGTTTGCCCAATCTTGGGCATTGTATTATGCCAAATTTATAAAAGCATACGAAAAAGAAGGAATTCCGATTTGGGGTTTAACAGTTCAAAATGAACCAATGGCCAAACAAAGCTGGGAATCTTGTATTTATACTCCTGAAGCAGAAAGAGATTTTCTTAAAAACCATCTTGGCCCAACTTTAGAAAAAGAAGGTCTAGGCTCCAAAAAGGTTATTATTTGGGATCATAATAGGGGAGACATGCTGGAAAAACGTGCCAATCTTATTTTTTCAGATCCTGAAGTTTCTAAATATGCTTGGGGAATTGGATTTCACTGGTATGAAACTTGGAACGGAGGTCCGCCTCAATTCGAATCTGTAGCAAAGGTTCATGAAGAATTTCCAAACAAAAATTTAATATTTACAGAAGGCTGTATTGAAAAATTTGACGCCAAAAAATATCAGTTTTGGGGAAATGCCGAGCGTTACGGAATCAATATGATTAATGATTTTAATAACGGAACAGTAGCATGGACAGATTGGAATATTCTTTTAGACCAAAATGGAGGGCCAAATCATGTTGGTAATTTTTGCTTTGCACCAATCCATGCCGATACCACAAAAGACGAATTAATTTATACGCCAATGTATTATTATATCGGGCATTTCTCAAAATTTATTAGACCAAATGCCAAAAGAGTAATAGAAACAATAAGCGATAAATCTTTATTGAGCACTTCTTTTAAAAATTCTGACGGACAATTGATTACTATCGTTATGAACCAATCTGAAAAAGAGATTGTTTATGCTATCGAAAATCAAACTACAAAAAATACTATTACAATTCCAGCACATGCTATACAAACTGTAGTGTTTTAATTGTGCACGCTAACTAAATAACCAAGAATATGAAATTGAATACCAAAAATACTATTAAAGCATTTTTCTTTATGGCAGCCGTATTGGCACAAGTAAAATGCTCTACTTCAAATGATACGGTCGAAAATCCTCCAGTAGATCCACCTGTGGTAAATCCTCCAGTAGTGGTTACAAACGACGTCGATTTTTGGCTGACAAAATCAGATCAAACTGCTTTGCTGGCAAAACAGTCTGGAACATTAGGTTTTGGCACAACATCTAATTCATTTACAAATATTGAAGTAATCGATTCTCAAAAATATCAAACAATAGACGGTTTCGGTTATACTTTAACAGGCGGAAGTGCTGATGTGATTAACAATTTAACCCCAGTTAAAAAAAGTGATCTTCTGAAGGAATTATTCGGAACTGGTGAAAATTCTATTGGAATAAGTTACCTAAGAATCAGTATTGGAGCTTCAGACTTAAATGCTTCACCTTTTACATATGATGATCTTGCAACAGGAGAAACAGATTTAGATTTGGCAAAATTCAGTTTAGAAAAAGATAAAAACGGAGTAATTGCACTTCTGAAAGAAATTTTGGCTATCAACCCTAAAATACCAATTTTGGCCACTCCTTGGACAGCCCCGCTTTGGATGAAAGATAAAGACAGTTTTATAGGCGGTAAATTACAGCCTAAATATTATGATGTTTACGCAAAGTATTTTGTAAAATACATTCAGGCAATGAAGGCAGAAGGAATTACAATTGATGCTGTAACTCCACAAAACGAGCCATTGCACGACGGAAATAATCCGAGTATGTATATGTCTGCGGCAGAACAGACCGTTTTTATAAAAGCTAATTTAGGACCAGCGCTAAAAGCAGCAAATCTTACGACAAAAATTATAGCTTACGATCATAATTGTGATAATCCAAATTATCCAAAAGCAATTTTGGCAGATGCCGATGCATTTCCGTTTGTCGATGGTTCTGCATTTCATTTATATGCGGGCGATATCAGCGCGCTTTTAAATGTTTACAATGCTTATCCGACTAAAAATATTTATTTTACAGAGCAATGGACTTCGTCGACCGGAGATTTTGGAGGAGATTTAAAATGGCATGTTCGAAACGTAATCATTGGTTCTATGAGAAATTATAGTAAAAATGCCTTAGAGTGGAATTTAGCCAATGATGGAGCATTTAAACCTCATACAGATGGAGGATGTTCAATGTGTAAAGGAGCTTTAACGATTACATCTAGTGAAAATTTTCAGAGAAATGTCGCGTATTATATTATTGCTCATGCTTCAAAATTTGTTCCGATGGGGTCTGTTAGAATTCAAAGTAATTCAAGTGGAGATTTACAAAATGTTGCATTCATTACACCGTCTGGCTCTAAAGTTTTGATTGTTGAAAATGATGGATCTGCAAACCAGACTTTCAATATAAAATATAATGGAAAATGGGTTACAACTTCGTTAGACGGAGGATCTGTAGGAACTTATATTTGGAAATAAAGGCTTTAGTTTGAAATATTTTGACTTTAATAGTAACAAAAGCAAAAAATAAACAAATTATATCTATCTTGATATTCAATTTATTAACTACAAACCAATCTTAAATAAACCATGAAAACAATCAATCTTGTAAATAAGGCAGGTGTGTTTACACTAATCTTATTGTTTATATTTCAATCTTGCAGCAGTAACAATGATGCAGGCGATGATTCTTCGGTAAACGCTGCTCCTTCTAATCTTTCTGTACAAGTAGAACCTGTTGGTAAAACTGCAGAAAACCCAAATGGAGATGGTAGCGGGAAAGTACAATTGACTATCAGTGCCACTAATGCACAACTTTATAAAGTATTGATAAATAATGAACTTAAAGAGATTACCACAGGCAGTTTGACTTATGAATTTACAGCATCGGGAACTAAAAGTTATCCTATAATTGTTTCGGCTTACAACGGATCAAAGTTTGTGAGCAGTTCAACTTCAGTAAATGTTTTTGTAGCCCGTAAAGTAATCTGGTCTGATGAATTTAATGTAGACGGATCTCCAGATTCTTCAAAATGGGGATACAACACAGGAACAGGTGACGGTTGGGGAAACAACGAATTAGAATATTACACCAATCGATCTGAGAATGTAAAAATTGAAAATGGAACCTTAAAGATTACAGCAATTAAAGAAAATTATTTAGGAAGCCAATATACTTCAACGAGAATGCTTACAAAAGGTAAATTTTCATTCAAATATGGAAGAGCCGAAGTTCGTGCGAAACTTCCAGTTGGCGGCGGAACCTGGCCTGCATTCTGGTTACTTGGAGATAATATTGATACTGTTGGATGGCCTGCCTGCGGAGAAATTGATATTTTAGAATCAGTTGGAAACAACCCAAATGTAATTCACTCATCATTACATTCTCCAGGGCGTTCAGGAAATACCCCAGACACAAAAACAACAACTGCCGCAAACTCAACTACAGAATTTCATATTTATGCTGCCGAATGGAGTGCAGAAAGTATCAAATTTTATGTAGATGACAATTTATTTTACACTTACAAAAACTCAAGCACAACTCCTTTTAACCAAAAGTTCTTCATCATTCTTAATTTAGCAATGGGAGGAAATTTTGGAGGAGCTGTAGATCCCAATTTTACAAGTGCGACCTTCGAAGTTGATTATGTAAGAGTGTATAATTAACATAATTTTTAAATAGATTTTTTTCTGTAAAGCTTGGGAAAAACTAGCTTTACAGATTAAAATTTTTTTAACATGAAAAAGATAAACAAACTTTTTTTAGTAGTGCTGTTTTTGGCAGTAAACTCATTTTATGGTCAAAACCTAAAAATCATGACCTACAATATCCGCTTAGATGTTGCTTCAGATGGAGAAAACGCCTGGCCAAAGCGAAAAGATTATTTTACTTCTCAAATTCGTTTTTACAGCCCGGATATTTTTGGAGTGCAGGAAGCAACACCCAATCAAGTTATTGATATAGCATTGGCTTTGCCAAAATACAACAAATTTGGAATCGGCAGAGAAGAAGGAGGTTTAGGAGAAGCATCTTCAATTTACTATAAAAAAGATCGTTTTAAAGTAGAACAATCCAATACTTTTTGGTTATCAGAAACGCCAAACGTGGTTTCAAGAGGATGGGATGCAGCTTGTAATAGAGTTTGCACTTATGGACTCTTTAAAGATTTAAAAACGAAAAAAACATTTTGGGTTTTTAATCTTCACTTAGATCACATGGGAGAAGTTGCCAGAGTAAAAGGTGTACAGCTCGTTCTTTCTAAAATAAAAGAAATAAATACTAAAAACTATCCCGTTTTTTTAATGGGTGATTTTAACTCAGAGCCTAATACGCCGCAAATTGCCGAAATCAAAAAAGTAATGGATGATACTAAAGATGTTTCAAAAGAAAAGCCTTTTGGTCCATCTGGAACTTTTAATGATTTTAAACATAATGAACCCGTAACATTATTATTAGATTACATCTTTATATCAAAAAATAGCGGACTTACAATTCAGAAACATGCAGTGTTAAGTGATTCTAAAGATTTAAAATATCCGTCGGATCATTTACCTGTTTTAATAGAAATAGATTAATGAAAAACAGCATCAAAAAACTTCAAATCCTAGCTTTACTGCCATTAATTGCAATGCAGTTCAATTGCGGATCTTCAAAAAATGGTACAACTACTAATTCTGGAAAAGTAGAATCTTGGATTACTACTTCAGATGAAACTTCAAAACTTAAAAAACAGCCTGATTTAGTTTTTAGTGCAGAGACAAATTCAAATCAGACAATTGAGGTAAATCCTTCCGAGAAATTTCAAACCATAGAAGGTTTCGGATTTTCATTAACCGGCGGAAGTGCCCAGGCAATTATAAAACTAGATAAGCCAAAGAGAGAAGCTTTGCTTCAGGAATTATTTTCTAGAAAAAGTGATGCCATCGGTTTAAGTTATCTGCGAATTAGTATTGGAGCATCAGATTTGAATGAGAAAGTTTTTTCGTATGATGATGTGCCGGAAGGCGAGACAGATTTAAAATTGGAAAAATTTAATTTAGGACCAGATTTAGAAGATGTAATTCCGGTTTTAAAAGAAATTTTAGCCATAAATCCTAAAATTAAAATAATGGGTTCTCCGTGGTCGCCTCCAGTTTGGATGAAAGATAACGGAAGCTCAAAAGGAGGAAGTTTACAGCCAAAATATTATCAAGTGTATGCTGAATATTTTGTAAAATACATTCAGGCAATGAAATCACACGGAATTATTATTGATGCTATTACACCTCAAAATGAGCCTTTGCATCCTGGAAACAATCCAAGTTTATTGATGCTGGCAGAACAGCAGGCAGATTTTATAGGCAATCATTTAGGTCCCGCTTTCGCGAAAGCTAAAATCAAAACCAAAATTATTGTTTACGATCACAATTGCAACAAACCCGAATATCCTTTGACGATTTTAAAAGATCCAAAAGCAAATCCTTTTGTTGCTGGTTCAGCTTTTCATCTATACGAAGGAGATATTAGTGCTCTAACAACAGTTCATAATGCTTTTCCAGATAAAGATTTGTATTTTACCGAACAATATACGGGAACAGGAACAAATTTTGAAACTGACTTGAAATGGAGTGTCAAAAATGTAGTAATTGGTTCTATGCGTAACTGGAGTAAAAATGCACTTTCGTGGGGATTAGCAAATGATGAGTTTTACAAACCTTTCACCCCAGGAGGATGTTCTACTTGTAAAGGCGCATTGATGATTGATCAAAATCAAAATATCAAAAGAGAAGTGGGATATTATATAATAGGACATGCTTCGAAATTTGTACCAGAAGGTTCAGTAAGAATTGGAACTAATATAGTAGGAAATTTACACAATGTTTCTTTCAAAACTCCGTTAGGACAAATCGTTCTGATTGTAGAAAATGACGGAGCTTCAGCAGAAACTTTTAATATTAAATACAACCAAAAACAAACCTCAACAACACTAAACGCTGGTGCTGTAGCTACTTACGTTTGGTAAACAACTTAAACTTATGAAGAAAGTAACCACAATTACGTTGTTGCTGTTTTCGCTTTTTGCGTCGGCACAACAGCAGACAATAGATCAGAAAGTCAACGATCTATTGAAGAAAATGACAATTGAAGAAAAAATTGGACAGTTAAATCAGTACACAGGAGATAATCAGGCAACCGGACCAATAACAATAAATCCAAACAAACAATCCGAAATTAAACAAGGCTTAATAGGCTCAATGTTAAATGTTGTTGGAACAAAATATACCAGACAATATCAGGAATTAGCCATGCAGTCAAGACTTAAAATTCCGTTGTTATTTGGTCAAGACGTTATTCACGGTTATAAAACTACATTTCCAATTCCGCTTGCAGAGGCAGCAAGCTGGGATTTAGAAGCAATCGAGTTAGCGGCAAGAGTTGCAGCGACAGAAGCAGCTGCGAGTGGTATTCACTGGACATTTGCACCAATGGTAGATATTGGCCGTGATCCGCGTTGGGGACGTGTAATGGAAGGAGCTGGAGAAGATACTTATCTAGGTTCTAAAATTGCTTATGCAAGAGTTAAAGGTTTTCAAGGAAATAAACTGGGCGATTTAAATTCGGTTATGGCTTGCGTAAAACACTTTGCAGCTTACGGTGCAGGTGTTGGCGGAAGAGATTATAACTCTGTAGACATGAGCGAAAGAATGTTGTTTGAAACTTATTTACCTCCTTTTAAAGCTGCGTTAGATGCAGGTGCAGCAACATTTATGAATTCATTCAATGATATTAATGGAATCCCAGCAACAGGAAATGCTCATTTACAAAGAGATATTTTAAAAGGGAAATGGAATTTCCAAGGTTTCGTAGTTTCAGACTGGGGATCAATTGGCGAAATGGTAGCGCATGGCTATTCTAAAGATCTGAAAGAAGCTGCTTATGCTGCCATTACTGCAGGAAGCGATATAGATATGGAAAGTAATGCGTATCGTCAGAATCTAGCTCAATTAATAAAAGAGGGAAGAGTTTCTATTGATTTAGTGGATGATGCCGTAAAACGTATTCTCCGCAAGAAATTTGAATTAGGATTATTTGATGATCCTTACAGATATTCGGATGAAAAGCGTGCTGAAAAAGCCTTGTCAGATCCAGCAAATAGAAAAGCAGCACTTGAAGTGGCGCAGAAAAGTATTGTTTTATTAAAAAATGAAAACCAGACTTTACCAATTTCAAAAAATGTAAAAACTATTGCTTTCATCGGACCAATGGTGAAAGAATACAAAGAAAATATGGGATTCTGGTCTGTAGAACTTCCTGAGGTTGATTACAATAAATGGATTGTTTCACAATGGGACGGTCTTCAAAATAAAGTAGGTAAAAATACAAAGTTACTTTACGCTAAAGGATGTGATGTTGATGGAACTAACAAAGATGGTTTTGCAGAAGCTGTTGCAACTGCAAAACAAGCCGACGTTGTGATTTTGAGTATTGGGGAAAGACGCGACATGAGCGGTGAAGCAAAAAGCAGAAGCGACCTTCATTTGCCAGGCGTTCAGGAAGATTTGGTAAAAGCAATTCAAGCAACAGGAAAACCAGTTGTCGTTTTAATTAATGCAGGAAGACCTCTTGTTTTCAATTGGACAGCAGACAATGTTCCTGCAATTGTTTATACTTGGTGGCTGGGTACAGAAGCTGGAAATGCAATTGCAAATGTTTTGTTTGGAGATTACAATCCGTCAGGAAAACTGCCAATGACTTTCCCGAGAGAAGTAGGGCAGGTGCCAATTTATTACAATCATTTTAGTACGGGAAGACCAGCCAAAACAGAAAGCGAAACCAATTATGTTTCGGCTTATATCGACTTGAAAAACTCTCCTAAATACCCTTTTGGATACGGATTAAGTTATACAAAATTTGATTATTCTGGTTTGAAATTATCGGCATCAAAAATAAAAAGTAACGAAACGATTAAAGTTTCTTTCCAATTATCAAATGTTGGAAAAGCAGCTGGAGAAGAAGTAGTTCAGTTGTATTTGAAAGATAAATTTGGATCTGTTGTGAGGCCAGTTTTAGAGTTGAAAGACTTTAAAAAAGTGAAATTAAATGCAGGAGAATCTAAAACAATTGAATTTACAATTGATAAAGAAAAACTCTCTTTCTACAATGATAAATTAGAGTGGACAGCTGAGCCAGGTGATTTTGAAGTAATGATTGGAGCTTCCTCTGCAGACATTAAATTAAGATCTGATTTTGAATTGCTGGCTAAGTAATAATTTACTTTTAATAAATAAAAATGGGGCCGTTAAGCCCCATTTTTTATACGAATTATTTAAGACGTTTTTTAAAGTTGAATTTTATAAGATTAAGTAAACCTTGCTCTATAATATCAATTCCTATTCCAAAATTGCTGTCGGCAATAGTATGATGGTCTGTTCTGAATTTTTCAAAATCAGCTGCAGGGATTTCTAGATTAACAAGAGGTTTAAAATCTACAAAAATAGAAGCACTGTTTTTAGTTACTTTTTTACGGCTTGTATAATCAAAATAAGGATTACTTATTGAGCTTTCCTGGCGCGTAAATTTCTCTTCGGTATCTATTTTCTGATCTGTATGAAGGTTGATTTCATATTTTTCGTTATCAAAATTATGCCAAAACGGAACATCGGTATGCATAAAATCGCGCGCATTATTCTTCACCACATTTCGATCAAAATACATTAAAAAACGATTCTTTTGATCATCTGTAAAATAAGGATTTTCAATAGATGAATTGTACTGAATTGTAAACTCATTTAGCATTTTATCATCACTGACAATTTCAATTGCAGCGTCTTTAAATATCGTTCTAATATCAGTTCCGTTTCGGTCACTAGAATAATTTAAAGTATAAAATAAGAAATTGTTCCAACTGTCAATTATTTCCCTTTTATTCGTGTTCTTAAAATATTTACGCATGTAGTTCGCGCGGTTTCCTTTGTATGTAGTAGTCAATTTTAACTGCCCTTGATCGTTTTGCGCACTAAAATCTACTTTTTCATTAATACCATAATAAGAGAATCTATGTGGTTTTCTAATTTGTAACTGCTGGTTTGGTTTTACTTCCAAATAATGCATGAAGTAAATAAAACAGCGATTTTCAATCAGTCCAAATTCATCTCTGGCTGTAGCATCGATAAAATAAGTTTCATCCTTATAATTGATTTTTACAATAACATGATTAAAAGTAAGAAGAGAAGGCAGATAATGTTTGATATAATGATCTGAATTGAAGTTAACCAATACAACAGACGAATCTATATTGATATAATCTAAAACCACTTTTAGTAAAACAGATTTAGCCTTGCAATCTCCCTGTTTGTTTTCATATGTAATAGCAGGTTCTTGCGGCTTATGCCCATTCATTTCATCAGCATTAAAAATATAATTTACATGGTTTTGTACATATTCTATAGCAAATCGAAGCTGCTCATCCTTATCTGAAATTGCATCTAGCTTTTCTACCAGCTTAGGAGCAAATTCTTTTAAAGAAGCGTTAGAGTAAATTTCGTCGTATAAAGGTGAAATATAATTAGATAAATCAGTCCAATTACTATCTGTCGCAAAATCAATATAAGGAGCAATTTCTCTGTTGATATCAAAAGAGTTGATGTAATTTTCTTTTTCAATTACAAATCTTTCTCCCTTTTTTAAATAATTAATTTCCGGTTCCAAAACATTTCCAGCTTCATCTCTATAGAATGTTTTCTTGTATGCGATTGGAGCTTTTCGGTCATTAATAAAAGTAAATTTATAATTTCCGTAAGCCCAGTAAGTACTTGGAGTTACGTAAACATATTTTAAATATTCTTTTCTAAGAAAATCACGATCAGTAAAAACTTTTACTCTTGAATCTTCAGCAATTAGAATATCATAAAGACGTAAATCTTTAATCGTAATATTTATTTTTTTAGTACTGCTCAAGACACCGCCTTCACTTTGATTTTCATTGTCCAGAACTTTAATCTTTGTATCAGGGATTTTATCAATCAAAACGCCGTCTCTAAGAACACTAATTCTGTGTATAATGAAGGTTTCATTTTCTTCGACAACAACATCTTTTACAGAAGCACTTTCTAGATTTGAAGGTTCATTAAGTGTATAAGCTACGCAGGCATATTCGCTGTTTTCTGTATCACTTGTATAGTAAATTTTATCTAAGAAATAACAGAAGTCTCTTCCTTCGTCAACCTGTTTATTTGAAAAGTCAGATTCTTTTATGTATCCAATTAGTTGATCATCATTTATTATTGAAGCCCAGTTTTCTGGTTTTTGAATTTTGTAACTTTCTGTTTCAATGGTATTTTCCATGTTATTTTTTATATGTGTATTCTTACTTAAAGCGAAAATAAGTAATAATGCGCTATTTTGCCTTATAATAATATGAAATTTATGGAAATAAAAAACCTCACGTGAGAGCGAGTTTCTATAAATGATTAGGTTGAAGGAAAATTATCTCAAGACAGTATTTATAAAATCCATAGCGCCAATTCCTTTATAAGAAGCATATAAAGCTTTTTCATAAGCTTCTTGTTTTGCTTTTTTATTTTTGACATCAGTTTCGGTAATCATTTCATTGAAAATTCTTTCTTGTTCTTCACTATATTTTAAAGAAGCTTCCAGAAGATATGTTTTTGAAACAAAGCCGAATGAACTCCAGATTTTTGTTCTAATTTTTTGATTAATATTTTTTAACGGATTGGCAATCATAACTCCTGTATTTTTAAACTTTCAATTTTTATCTTTGAGAAGAAACAAACTGATTTTTAGTAGATTTCTATAAATTAAGATTAGAATTTAACAATTCAGATCTTTAATGTGTTATTATGACGCAATGTAATTATTTTTTTTAAATTTGAACTTTAAATTTTAGTTAAAATTGTGATTCATACACTTCTCTATTTTATTAAGAAATGCAACTCTGTTTCGCAAAAGTAATTCGGTTTTATAAAAATGAAGTAAATTGCACTATTATTGAAAGAAAGATTTACCCTTAAATATTCGAATGTTAAAAGACATTATAGACAATAATGAAAATTACCAGCCTGGACTTTCTATCGATTGTGTAATTTTTGGTTTTCACGACAATCAGCTTAAAGTTTTATTGTTAAAAGTAGAACGAGCAGATAAATGGTCTCTTCCCGGCGGATTCATTCCAGTGGATCAGGATATAGATACTGCAGCCAATACGGTCTTAAGCAGTCGAACTGGAGTAGAAGGTGTTTTCTTGAGACAATTTGCGACTTTTGGAAAAGTAAAACGTAATGAGCAGCATTTTGACAAAAAGATTTTAGAGTATTTACAAATAGAGGAAGAAAAAGGAAAATGGCTTACGCGCCGTTTTGTTACAATTGGATATTATGCATTGGTTGATTTTTCAAAAATTCTTCCAAATCCGATGAACAGATATGAAGTTGTAGAATGGATTGACCATAAAGAAGTTCCAGAACTTATTTTAGACCACCGTGAGATTCTCGATAAGGCGCTGGATACCTTAAGGGTTGAGTTGAATTTAATGCCAATTGGATATAATTTACTGCCAGAGAAATTTACCATTCCAGAGCTGCAGAAATTGTACGAAACTATTTTGGATAAAAAGCTGGACCGCAGGAATTTTTTACGCAAAATAACGAATATCGGAATTCTAACGAAGCTAGACGAAAAGAAAAGCAACGTTGCACACAAAGCACCAAACTTGTATTCTTTTGATAAAGAAAAATATGATGAGGTTTTAAAAAATGGACTGAATCAGGGATGGTAAAATTAATTTAACCGAGACATAAATGGTTTTCAAACTTGTTATGTCTGATAAATAATTTACGATTATGATCTCAATTGAAACATTTAGAAAATTAGCATTATCGTTTCCAGATGCATCCGAAGAGCCTCATTTTGAGAAAACCTCTTTTCGTGTCAAAAAGAAAATCTTTGCCACTTTTGATGAAAAGAATAATCACGCTGTTTTAAAATTAAACGAAATCGATCAATCGGTTTTTTGTGAATCGAGCGAAATGATTTTTTATCCCGTTCCAAATAAATGGGGTAAACAAGGCTGGACTACTGTGGAACTTTCAAAAGTACGACCAGAAATGTTCGAAGATGCGTTAATACGTTCGTACCAAAATGTTATAGGTAAAAAGTAATACTATTCGAAATTCTATTTGACAATTGTTCTAAAAGTCAAATTTACCCTTGGTTTTTGAGTGGTTTTAGTTGGCGGTAATCGATGCAGCCAATGGGTCTGCGTTTCATCTTTCATGACCAATAAACTTCCATGTTCTAAAATCAGTGAAACTGTTTCTTTGGTTTCTTTATGTTTGAAAGCGAATTTACGTTCAGCGCCAAAACTTACCGAACCAATAGCTCCATTCTTTTTTAAATCTTTTTCCGCATCACTGTGCCAAGCCATTCCTTCTTCGCCAGAATGATATAAATTCAACAAACAAGAATTGAAAGTTTCTCCTGTTTTTTCTTCTATAGAAGTTTTTAGTTTTAATAATTCGGGTGTCCACGGAAGTGCTTTTTTCGTAGTGTTGGAATAGGTATATTCAAATTCCTTATCGCCGTACCACGCTACTTTTCGTTTCGTTAAAATTAGTTTTCCAAAGATAATGGCTTCATCATTTTTCCATTCAATTGTATTGAGCAAAATATCGCGATAGAAATCAGCTTCTTCTCTTGAAAACAATTTTCCGTAATAATTTACAGTTCCATCCTTAGGAAGCAAATTCGTAGTTTCGTCTATTTGGGGATTAAATAAGTCCATTTTTCCATTTTAAATATTCGGATTTCATGCAATGTCCGCAAGGCCTGAATCCATTATTTCGAGCTTGATTTTCAGAAGAAAAGAAAACCCGATTTTCGCGTTTCATTCTTTTTCCCGAAGAGCATTTCAGCGTTCCGTAGATTTTTAGTTTTCGGTTGCCGCCAAAGCAAATTTCCGCATTTTTAATTTTACGGAGCAATTCAGAATCGGTTATTTTTTGATGATTAATCATGAAGTGGTAAGTTTTGTATTGTAGAGACGCACAGCAGTGCGTCTAACGTCACGTATCTCCACAAAGATTCTTTGTCGACAATCTTTGCGGAGACGCACAGCAGTGCGTCTCTACAGAAATATTGGGTGCCTATGACAACGCATCATGAAAAATAATTCCCAACGTATAACGTTCACCAGAATGAACTTCACTGACACCATGTTTCATGTTAACTCGATAATATCCTTTTGTTCCTCTTACAGGTCTGAAGTTAGTAGTAAAAACCAAAACATCTCCTTTTTTTGGTTTTAAAACAATTGCTTTCGATTGCGCTCTTGGCGTTTGCTGCGTTAATATAAATTCTCCGCCTGTAAAATCTTCGTCAGGATCAGACAGAAAAAGCACAATTTGAATTGGAAAATATACATCTCCATACAAATCCTGATGCAATGTATTAAAACCGCTTTTACCGTATTTTAGAATTAAAACTGTAGCTTTCAGCTGATCATTTTCGTGACATTGCTTTAATAAATCTGCATGTTTTTCAGGAAAAGTAGTATTGATGTTAAGAGCTTTCATCCAAGCATTTGCAATTGGTGCCAATTTCGGATAAATAGATGTACGTATGTTTTGAATCAAATCGGGCAGAGGATAATTGAAATATTTATATTCACCTAAACCAAATCGATAACGCTCCATTACGACAGTTTTTCGATATGAATTTGGATTGTCATAGTCGAATTTTAAATCTTCACATTCTTCGTTTGTGAGAAGATTTGGGATGATAGAGAAACCGCTTTGGTGCATAGATTCGGTGATGCTTTCCCAGTTTTGAGAAGCAATTCTAGATTGTATAGTTTGCATAGCAATTGGATTTTATGAAATTTTCAATGAAGGTCAATCATTGAAATTTGGAATTCGAAATTTGGAATTCGAAATTTGGAGTTTTATTTTTATGGATTTACCTGCGCGCCTTCCCAGCCAATTATTGCCGTTTTTCGGGTATTTCCCCACATATATCCGCCAAAAATTCCAGAAGACTGAATCACGCGGTGACACGGAATTAAAAACGCAACAGGATTACTGCCAATTGCAGTTCCTACCGCGCGAGAAGCATTTGGTTTTTCAATTTGCTGTGCAATGGAACCATAAGTAGAAAGCTGTCCCATTGGAATTTTTAATAAAGTTTCCCAAACTTTCAATTGAAAATCGGTGCCTTTTAAATGCAGTTTGATTTCAGATAATTTGCTCCAGTCGTTTTGAAAAATAAATAGCGCATTTTGTTGTGCTAAATCTAATTTTCTTGTGAAAGACGCATTTGGGAATTTGTTTTTTAAATCCACAAATCCGATTGTTTCATCTTCGGCGAAAGCCATAAAACAAACGCCTTTTTGAGTTGACGCAACAATTATATTTCCAAACGGACTTTCGGCAAAACTGTAATTTATGGCGAGATTTTTTCCTCCGTTTTTATATTCCGCTGGAGTCATTCCTTCGATATTTACAAACAAATCATGGAGTCTGCTTGTGCCGGATAAACCAGTTTCATAAGCTGTTTCAGAAATCGTTGCCTGATTTTCTTTGAGTAGTTTTTTGGCGTGTTCGAGACTTGTATACTGCAAAAATTTCTTCGGACTTGTTCCTGCCCAATCGCTAAAAAGCCTTTGAAAGTGAAACGGACTCAAATGCACTTTCTCGGCAACCTCATCAAGATTGGGCTGCTCTTTAAAATTAGCTTTGATATAATCTATAGCTTCGGCGATACGATTATAATTAATGTTTTCCTGTGTGTTCATCTTCATTCAATTTTATAAGGCAAAGATCGATTGGTTTTTGCGGGTATAAAATCCGAAACTTGCTTAGTTTTTTGTTTCAAGTTTCAAGTTTCAGGTTTCAGGTTTCGGCATAACTTGAAACCTGAAACCTGAAACTTGAAACCTGAAACAAACTTTAAATCGAATGTCTTTAATGCGCTGTAGTTTTAGAAAAAACATTAATTACAACAACTCCAATTACAATTAAACTCAACCCGATTATTGCGGGTAAATCTGGGATTTCTTTGAAGAAAATTGCACCAATGATGGTAATTAATACAATTCCGACTCCAGACCAAATGGCATAAGCGAAACCAACAGGAATTGTTCTAATTGCAAAACTTAAAAAGTAAAATGCGCCGCAATATCCAATTATTGTAATAATGCTTGGAATTAATTTAGTGAATTCTTCGGATTTCTTTAATGCTGAAGTAGCAATGATTTCGAAAACAATGGCAATAAATAGGAATAAAAAATTCTTCATATTTTATTTAAGATTATGTTGTCTTGTGGAAACACTTATTAATTTATAACCATTTTCTGTTCTTAAAAACTCAAAATGATCTTGCCCTCGATCTGTTTTGTTTTTTAGATTGATGACAATATCCATAGTAGGATACAGCCAATCTTTTGCTTCATTGCAATTGTTGAAATAGATTTCGTACTCACTTGACTCAAAAATAAACTGATTAAGTCCGTCAGAACTAACAAAATAATCGGTTTTTGGATTTTTAAGTTCCTGTAGTTTTAATTTTAAATAGGTATAATTTTGATTGATGAATTTAGTTTTAGACGAATTTATCCAGCCGTCTGGTTCTTTCCAGTAAGTAATTTTGTCAAAAGAATATTTTTCTAAATTGCCTTTGGATAAATCTTTAAGTAAATTGTTCTCTAACCAGAATTTAAATTCTTTTTCAAAATTTATGAAAGAATAATATTGTCCATCAACTCCCTTAAAATTTTCTCTTATTGGGTCTTTATTAGGTTCTTTTGATTTTTCTAAAGAATAAAAATTTAAATTGTCATTATAAGCAAAATTTTCAATTAAAACTTTGTTGTTGATGTCGATAAGAAATTCTTTTCCGCCAGACCAGAAAAAATGTTCGTCGCCTGGTTCTCTTTCTTTTTTTGCATCTTTAAGAACGGTAAGCACTCCGTTTTTAACATTTGATAAAGCACTATAATCAGCTGGAATGACGATTTTTCCTTTGCTGTTGAAGATTCCCATTTTATCAGTTTTCGGATCTCGAAATCTTATAAAACCCTCACTTTCGCAATCTGTACTGTTATCAAAAGTATATAAACTGTCACGCCCCACTATTTTTCCTTCCTTAGTTAAGTAATAGCTTTTCCACTTATTATTTTCCTCTTCTGTAACAGCAATAATATTTTCAAATTTACGTGCAATCGTAAACCCAGTAAATTTAGGTTCAATTTTAATTACACCATTTTTATCTTGAAAACCAATTTTTGTAGTGTCTTTGTTCCAAAAAGCAGTCCATGTATCGCTGGTTTGTGCAAGTGCAGTGCAGCTAACGAGAAACGTATAAAGAATTACAATCTTTTTCATGGAAATTTATTTATCGCAGATGAACTTCTGTTTCGTTATTTTTTGCTTCATCAAAGCAATCGGCGCATAGCATTTTAAAATCGGCTTTGGCTTGAAAAACTTCAGTCCATTCCTCACCATTATCGAGCAGCCACTGTTCGCATTCACCGCACCAAGCAATTTGCGGAAGATCTTCTTCAGCTTCAGAATAGAAAAATCCGACTTTATCTTTCGTATCTATTGCCATTGCAATATGAATACATCCAAAAGTCATTTCTTTTGAGCCATGTACTTCACATAAAACATTTTCAATCATAATTATATTTTGGCGGGTTCTTTTATTTCAAATTTAAACTTAAAATTTCGAATTTAAAACAGAAAACCCGACAGGTTTTTTAAAACCTGTCGGGTTTGAATGTATAGAATTTCAAAATCTAAGATCTACAATCTTAAATCTAAAATCAATTTAGTATCTGTAGTATTCAGGTTTGAATGGACCTTCAACTGGAACACCAATATAAGCAGCTTGATCGTCACGTAAAGTTTCTAACTCAACGCCTAACTTAGCTAAGTGTAAAGCAGCAACTTTTTCATCTAAATGTTTTGGTAACATGTAAACTTCGTTTTTGTAAGCTGCGCTGTTATTCCATAATTCGATTTGAGCCAAAGTCTGGTTTGTAAATGAGTTACTCATTACAAAACTTGGGTGACCTGTAGCACAACCAAGGTTTACTAAACGACCTTCAGCCAAGATAATGATATCTTTTCCGTTGATGTTGTATTTGTCAACCTGAGGTTTGATTTCGATTTTAGAAGCACCGTGGTTTTTGTTTAACCAAGCCATATCGATTTCGTTGTCGAAGTGACCAATGTTACAAACAACAGTTTTGTCTTTCATTTGCTCGAAGTGCTCTCCAAGAACGATATCTTTATTTCCTGTAGTTGTAATAATAATATCAGCATTAGCAATTACAGTGTTTAATTTTTTAACTTCATAACCATCCATTGCAGCTTGTAAAGCACAAATTGGGTCAATTTCAGTAACTGTTACAATAGAACCAGCACCTCTAAAAGAAGCAGCAGTTCCTTTTCCAACATCACCGTATCCACAAACGATTACTCTTTTTCCAGCTAACATTAAGTCAGTTGCACGACGTACAGCATCTACAGCAGATTCTTTACATCCGTATTTGTTGTCAAATTTAGATTTAGTAACAGAGTCGTTGATGTTGATTGCAGGCATTGGCAACGTTCCAGCTTTTACTCTTTCGTAAAGTCTGTGAACACCAGTTGTAGTTTCTTCAGAAAGACCTTTAATTCCAGGAACCAATTCTGGGTAACGATCAATAACCATGTTAGTTAAATCTCCACCATCATCAAGAATCATGTTCAATGGTTTTCTGTCTTCACCAAAGAATAAAGTCTGCTCAATACACCAGTCAAATGATTCTTCGTCAAGACCTTTCCAAGCATAAACTTGAATTCCAGCAGCAGCAATAGCAGCAGCAGCCTGATCTTGAGTAGAGAAAATGTTACAAGAAGACCAAGTAACCTCAGCACCAAGAGCGATTAAAGTTTCGATTAAAACAGCAGTTTGAATCGTCATGTGTAAACATCCAGCGATACGAGCACCTTTAAGAGGTTGTTCGTCTTTATATTCAGCACGAAGCGCCATTAAACCTGGCATTTCAGCTTCAGCTAATTCAATTTCTTTTCTTCCCCAAGCCGCTAGAGAAATGTCTTTTACTTTGAAAGCCACATAAGGCGTAGTTGTAGTACTCATTTATAGTGTATATTTGTATATTGTAAAATTTTTGCAAATTTACATAATAGGTTTTTATTTTTACTACTTTCTGCCAGATTTGTGAAATCTTTAATTTCTTAATCTCTAGAATGTTACTCTAAAAATCATTTTTTGCCATATAAGTGATAGGAGTTCATTTAAAAAAGATTCTTAAACTATTACCTTTGCAGTGAATTGCTTATATTTACTAATACATTTTTTGAGCCAGCGGTTATATTTTCTGATATTACTTATATGGTTTAAAATTAACCATTCATAATTTACAATTAAAAAAGAAATGCCTCTATTTCAGACCATACAATTCAATGAAACTACTAAAATTTTAATTTGGGAAATAACCGAATCTTTAGAAGAGTTATTAAGCAAAGTTGTGTTGAAAGAAAAGACACAAAAAAGATTGAACGGAATGAAGTCTCAAATGCATCAACGTGCTTTTTTGAGTGTTCGAATGCTGATTCAGGAAATGGGTTTTACAGATAAAGATTTGCATTATGACGAATTCGGAAAACCGTATTTTGATTGCCATAATTATATCTCAATTACACATTCATATCATTTTGCGGCAATAATTATAAGTCATGAGACCGTAGGAATTGATATGGAATTGCAGCGCGAAAAAATTCAGAAAATTGCCGATAAATTTACTGATTATGAATGCAATTATTTAGAGCCAAATTTTACAGAAGAATATATTAAAAAGCTTACCGTTATTTGGGGCGCTAAAGAGGCGATCTTTAAAATCAGAAATGAAAAAGGAATCAGCTTTAAAGACCATATTAGAGTTGAAAATTTTTCTTTAGAAAAAAAACAAACAGAGTCCAGTCTCCATTTTGATGATTTAGTAAAAGATTTTGATGTGCATTACGAAGAAATCAAATCAGATAATTTTGAAGGAACTTTTACTTTGGTTTATGCTTTTGAGAAGTATTTTTAGTCGCAGTTTTCAGTAACAGTTTTCAGCTTAGTCATTGCGAGGAACAAAGCAATCTCATTTGTTAAATCCATCATAGTAAGGTTGAACGATGATTAAACCTCACTTTCTTTTTTTCTGTGCTGAAACATACTCATATACAGAAAAGTACTCATTTTTCGGGCGCGTCTTTTTAAGGTTTCGACATTTTCACCTTCAAAGTGTTCATCTAATGTCTGCGCCCAGTGATTCAGCCAGATACCGAATTCGTTTGCTGTAATATTTTCGTTAAAATGAGCATCAACTTCATTATGAACCGCATGTGGATTTCCTTTGTATTTGCGTACAGCAAATAAGTTTGTTTCCCAGAAATCGGTTAGCTTTTCAAGATGTGCATCCCAATCGGTAATCATTTTATTAAAATAAAAGCCGATTTCTTGATCGGCTCTTATTTTATCGTAGAACTGATGTACTAGAAATTCAATGTCAGCTCTATTTTCTATTTGTTTTTTCACAGAATAAAAGTGTTTAAAAGAATAAATGCTACACTTAAAAATGCACTCAGAATTAAAAGGTTAAAAACCACTTTATGTTTCATTTGTGCCAAAATTGAAGTGTTTACAAAGATACAGGCTAAAACTATAATAGCTAGCTGGATCATTTGAAAAACAGAAGTTCCATTAGCTAAAACGTACATAGCCGCAGCGCCACCTAAACAGCTTTGACCAATTACAGCCATTGCAGCAGAACCCATATAACTTTTATTGAAATTTTCGAAGGTTGTTTGATATAGTGTCATGATATTGAGATTTTTATACCACAAAGATACGCCCTCAATACCGCTGCATTTTATGATTTAAATCATAAAACAAGAACTTTTTTATCTGTATACTTTTCTGTTTATAATCTTCAATTCGCCTTTTTTTTCAAGTGCTTTTATGGCTCTGATAACGGTTTCTACACGCAAACCCGTTAAATCTCCGATCTGCTGTCTCGTAAAATTAATCAGATAACCATTTTTATCTTTTTGAAAATTAAAGTAAGCAATTCCGTGATCGATTAGTTTTAAAACGCGATGTTCGGGTTCGTGCGTGGAGATTTCAGCAGCCATAACTGATTTATAGTACAATCGCTGCGCAAGGTTTTCGATTATTTTAATGCTGACAGCAGGATTCTCTTCCAGCAGTTTCATAAAATTAGATTTGGGAAGAAGCAAAATCTGGCTGTCTTCTACAGCAATGGAATTGGCAGGATATTTTTGGTTTAAAAATAGTGGAGGTTCTCCAAAAGACTGCTCTTTATAAAATATTCCCTGAATAAATTCTCGTCCGTCATCATTATAATTGCACATTTTAATTTCGCCAGAAACTATCTGATAATAATACGCTGGCAGATTTCCTTCTTCAAAGATAATTTCACCTTTTGCAAAAGACTTTTTTACTGCACCATATTTCTCTAATAATTCAGCTGCGATCATAAATTGTTTCTTAACAAAGACATTACAAATATAATTCATTCATAATAGTTCTTCTACGTTAAAAACTTTTTACTTTTACAGCCATTATGGAACAAAAATTACTTATCACGATCCATCAACAAATTTTAGAAGCCAAGAAAAATGGTCAAAAATTATTGGCTATACTTCTGGATCCCGATAAAATTGTGTGGGAGAACTTAGATCATTTATTGCTTAAAATAAATCAATCTCCTGCAACCCATATTTTTGTTGGAGGGAGCATAGTTCAAAGCACTATTTTAGAAGATTTAATTGCGCAGTTAAAACAAAAAACAAATTTACCGGTTGTAATATTTCCTGGAGATCCTTCGCAGATTTCGCCACAGGCAGATGCTATTTTGTTTCTATCTTTATTATCTGGTAGAAATCCTGATTATTTAATAGAATATCAAGTTCAGGCAGCACCGATCCTAAAAAAGACAAATCTTGAGGTTATTTCGACAGGTTATATTTTAATAGAAAGCGGCAATGAAACAGCTGTTGCGCGCGTTAGTAAAACAAAACCTATGAACCGTGAAAATTTTGATTTGGCTCTTGCCACGGCACAAGCCGGTGAAATGCTCGGGAACAAATTAATTTATTTAGAAGCAGGAAGCGGGGCAAAAAAGCCTGTTCCTTTGGAAATGATTTCGCTGATTGCTCAAAACATAGAAATTCCTGTTATTGTTGGAGGAGGAATTGTAGATTTGCAGGGAATTAAACAAGCTTATAATGCTGGAGCAGATTTAGTAGTTATAGGAACTGCTTTTGAAAATGACAGTCATTTTTTTGATTCATAAAAAAATTAACCGCCTTTAAATACCACAAAAATGATTGACTTTTTTCTTGATAGTTATAAAAATGCGCCGTTGTGGCATATTGCTCTTGAGTTTTTAGTATTTGTTTTTGGTATTTTAAGTGTTTGGTTGGCAAAAAAAGAAAATATTTGGGTTTACCCAACAGGATTAATTGCAACGGTAATTTCAGCTTACCTTTTGTATGTCGCAGGTTATATTGGAGATATGATTATTAATGCATATTTTTCAATAATGAGTATTTACGGGTGGTATGTTTGGGCAAAAGGAGGAACTGTTGAAGACAATCTGCCGATTACTCGTACAACTTTTAATGAAAAAATAATTGGAATCTTCCTGTTTATTGTTACCGTTTTTGTAGTTTTCGGAATTTATAAATATTTTGATTACGAAATTAAACCAGACAATTATGTCGACATGATTTCGTCTGGAATATTTTTTGCGGGAATGTGGTACATGGCCAGAAAAAAAATAGAAAACTGGACACTTTGGATTATTGGTGATATTATTGTTGTACCTCTCTATGCTTATCGCGGCTTAGGAATGTTGTCACTTCAATATATAATTTTTACAATTTTGGCTATTTCAGCTTATTTAGAATGGAGAAAGATCTTAGACAGCAAAAAACAACTATAATAAAAATTGCTTTATTTGGACCTGAAAGTACAGGTAAAACCACATTGGCAAAACAGCTTGCAGAATATTACGAAACCGAATGGGTTCCAGAATTTGCACGTGATTATCTACAAGAAAAGTGGGAAGAAAATAAACATATCTGTGTTGCAGATGATATGATGCCAATTGCTTACGGTCAGACTGCATTAGAAAATCAAAAACTGGCTTCAGCAAATAAATATCTGTTTTGTGATACCAATTTGATGGTAACAAAAGTTTTTTCTGAAATGTATTATGGTTTTTGTGATCCGCTTCTAAATGAAGCCGCTTTGAAACACGAATACGATTTATTCTTTTTAACAGATATTGATGTTCCTTGGGAGAAAGATGATATTCGAGATACCCCAGAAGGAAGAGAAACAGTGTTTTCTGTTTTCAAACAAACCTTAATTGATACCAAAAAACCTTTTATTACATTATCTGGAGATAAAGAAAGCCGTTTAAAAAAAGCGATTTCAATTATTGATAATTTAGCATTAGCTAAAGAAAATGGTTTCTCATCAGACGATTTTGTGCAGATATATAGTAGAGGAATTTCTTTTGATGTTATTTTAAAACAATTAAATGTTTTTAAAAAAGGAATTGCAAAAAGCACCTTAATTAGACCTGCAACAATTAATGACGGGATTTTAAGTTTGTCAGAAAATGAGTTTAAAGAAAAAGCACTTTTCTTTGATAAATATAAAGATGAGTTCAAAATTAAAAAGTTTGTTCCTGCTTCTGGCGCAGCAACAAGAATGTACAAGTTTTTAACTGCCTTTTTGAATGATTTTGATATTAATAAAGAAACAATAAATGCTTACATCAACAGAAAAAATGATAAGGAACTTGCCATTTTTATTGTTGGAATGGAGAAGTTTCCTTTTTTCGTAGAAGTTGATAAAAAACTTAGAGAGATTTATTCTGATTTTGATGCTTTAGAAAGAGATTACAAGAATTATTATTTTATAAAATTGTTGTTATCTCCTGATTATTTTAATTCAGCCAACAAACCAAAAGCAGTTTTACCTTTCCATTTATATAAGACACATATTGCAAATCCAATTGAAGAACATTTGAATGAATGTGTTCATTATGCGTCATCAAAAGATGTATCTAATTTACATTTCACAGTTTCAGAAATTCATCAAGATTTATTTGAAAAAGCTGTTTTAGTAGTTAAAGAAAAGATTGAAAAACCTTCAGGAATAGCAATTAATATTGGATATTCCTATCAAAATAAAAGTACAGATTCCATCACAATTGATACAAAAAATGAACTTGTAAAAGATAAAAATGGAAATTTAATATTTAGACCAGGAGGACATGGCGCTTTAATTGAAAACTTGAATAATCTTGATTCAGATATTGTTTTTATTAAAAACATAGACAATGTTATTCAAAATCATATTGAACAAATTACATTGTACAAAAAAGCTTTAGCAGGTATTTTAATTGAAATGCAGCAAAAGAGTTTTGAGTATTTAAGGCTAATAGAAGAAGGGGAGATTGCAGAAGAAAATATTGCTGATATTCTGCGTTTTCTACAAAAAGAGTTTAATGTTGAAATGACACCAGATTTCAATAAATTTACTTTTGAAAATAAAATTAGTAAGCTGAAAGAGCTATTGGATAGACCAATTCGTGTTTGCGGAATGGTTAAGAATGAAGGAGAACCAGGTGGAGGACCTTTTTGGACTATTAATAAAAAAGGTGTAAAATCTTTGCAAATAGTAGAGGCCTCTCAAGTGGATTTAGAAGATAAAAAGCAAGAGAAAATTTTAGCAGAAGCAACTCATTTTAACCCGGTAGATTTGGTCTGCGGAATTAAAAATTATAAGAATCAAAAGTTTGATTTAGCACAATATGTAGATCAAAATACTGGTTTTATTGTAGAAAAAAGTATTGAAGGGAAATCTGTTAAAAATTACGAACTTCCAGGATTATGGAACGGATCAATGGCAAATTGGTTAACTATTTTTGTTGCAGTTCCTTTAATTACTTTTAATCCTGTAAAAACAGTAAATGATTTATTGAAAGCAGCGCATCAGCCACAATAAAATGGATACAGAAAAAATCATATCAGAGTTGGGCTTTAAAGCCGTTCGGAGCAGTGGTGCCGGCGGACAAAACGTAAATAAAGTTTCGTCAAAGGTAGTTTTGAGTTTTGATTTAGATAATTCTCAAGCTTTGTCTGATGAAGAAAAAATATTTTTAAAAGACAATTTATCAACTCGTTTAACTTCTGAAAATATCTTGATTTTAAATTGTGATGAAGATAGAAGTCAGTTAAAAAACAAAGAAATTGTTATAAAGAGATTTCTAGAGTTAATAAAAAAAGGACTTTATGTTCCTAAGGTCAGAAAAGCTACAAAAGTTCCGAAATCAGTAATTAAAAAGAGAATTAAAGATAAAAAGAACGTTTCGGATCTTAAACAATCGAGAAGAAAACCTGATTTTTAGTATTAAGATCGGAGAATTAAGTATAAAGAAAGAGATCAAAAACTAAATCTTGATACTTTATACATTTATCTTAATACTTTTCTATATTTGCACTGTCTCAAAGGGGTGCTCTAAATAACGAGCTGAGATCATACCCAAAGAACCTGAGCGAGTAATGTTGCTAAGGGAAAAAACGACAATTTTAAGAGTGCACACTTTACATTGTCGTGAAACACATTTTATTAATTTAACAAAAGAATAATTCCCCCTTTTATTTGTAATTTTTTACAGATGAAAACTATCTTTAAAGGTACTGAGGTACTAAGTTGCAAAGGTTCTAATGTTCAAAAAATGAGCAGAATCAAATCTATTTTATTTCTTCTATTCTCTTTTTTCTATTCTCTTTTTTCTTTTGCGCAACAGCAAGATTCTACAAAAGTAAATTCTCTTGATGAGGTTCTGGTTTCTGCAGTTCGCGTTACTACAAAAACTCCAGTAAGTTTTAGTAATATGGATAAAAAAGAAATTAAATATAGAAACTTAGGACAAGATATTCCTGTTTTAATGAATTATCTTCCATCAGTTGTAACAACTTCTGATGCTGGAAACGGAGTAGGTTACACAGGAATACGAGTGCGTGGAAGCGATGCTACACGTGTAAACGTAACGATCAATGGAATTCCATACAATGATGCTGAAAGTCAAGGAACTTTTTGGGTAAACATGCCCGATTTTGCTTCTTCTGTTGAAAGTCTGCAATTACAGCGTGGAGTTGGGACATCTACAAATGGAGCAGGTGCTTTTGGTGCCAGTTTAAACATGCTGACAGATAGTTATGCAAGAAAAGCAACAGGTGAAATTTCAAGCTCTGCAGGTTCATTCAATACCATAAAAAATACGGTAAAATTTAGTACTGGGTTATTAAATGACCACTTCGAAATCGCAGGACGTTTATCTGCCATAAAATCACAAGGATATATTGATCGTGCAAGTTCTGATTTAAAATCGTATTTCCTTCAGGGAACTTATGTTGGCAAAACGACTTTAATTAAAGCTTTGGTTTTTGGAGGAACTGAAAAAACGTATCAATCTTGGAACGGAATTGATGCTGAAACTTTAAATACAGATCGTACTTATAATTCAGCTGGTAAATATACAGACGAAGCTGGAAATGTTCGTTTTTATGATAATGAAACCGATAATTACAAACAAGACCATTATCAACTGCATTGGGGCGAATCAATTTCTGATAAATGGAGTACGAATCTTGCATTACATTATACAAAAGGAAAAGGATATTACGAAAATTATAAGGAAGATGCAGAGATGTCTGATTATAATCTGAATCCAGTTGGTGCTGTAACAACGACAGATTTAGTGCGTCAGAAATGGTTGGATAATGATTTTTACGGGACAACTTTTTCGGCAAAATATAAAGAAGAAAAATTAGATGTAATTATTGGCGGAGGCTGGAATAAATATGAAGGAGACCACTACGGAAAAGTAATCTGGGCAAGATATGCTTCGCAATCTGAATTAGGAGATCATTATTATGATGATTTTTCTACAAAGACTGATGGAAATATTTTCGCTAAAGCAAATTATCAATTTACAGAAGAATTGAGTTTCTACGGAGATTTACAATACAGAAATGTGAAGTATAAAGCAAATAGTGCTGAAACAGGTTTGGTAGATGATAACTTCAACTTTTTTAATCCAAAAGCAGGTTTGAATTATGCTTTCAATGAAAAAAACACTTTGTACTTTTCTTATGCGAGAGCTAACCGTGAACCAAACAGGACCGATTATGAAGGCGGAAATGTAAAACCAGAGAAACTTAATGATTTTGAGTTGGGATGGAGATTTAATTCAGAGAAATTTCAATTGAATTCTAATCTATATTATATGGGATATAGAGATCAATTGATTTTAACGGGAAGACTTGATGATGTTGGTGCGCCAATTCGTGCCAATACAGAAAAAAGTTATCGTTTAGGTTTCGAATTTGATGCAACAATTGCGATTACTGATAGATTTACCTTAAGACCAAACTTTACTTTGAGCAGCAATAAAAATGTTGATTTAGCTGTTGAAGGGGAATACTACGGAACAACCAAAATCGCCTATTCTCCAGAAGTTATTGCAGGAAATGTAATTGTGTATAAACCTATTGAAGGATTATATCTTTCGCTATTGCAAAAATACGTTGGAGAGCAGTACATGAACAATATTGAACTGCCTGCAGCTAAGTTGGCAGATTATTTTGTAAATGACTTTAATGCTTCCTACGAAATAAAACCAAATTCTATTTTTAAATCGATTACGATTACAGCATTGGTGAATAATATTTTCAATAAAAAATATGTTTCAAACGGAGCTATGTGGGATATTTATCCATACTATTATCCGCAGGCAGGAACCAATTTCTTAATTGGGTTAAATCTGAAATTCTAATTGAGTTAAATGCAAAAAAAAAGCCTGAAATAATTTCAGGCTTTTTTTTAATTGTATACGTGAACTACACTTCCAGAAGACTCTACACGATATTGCTTCATCGGATATTCTTTTCCTCCCAGTCCTGTAAATAAATTATATTGAGTCTTATCGCACGAACAAACGGCATAAATTCCGTCAATTGTCATAGCGGTACAAGAGGCAAGCGCCTGGTTTGGGCATGCAGCATCAAAAGCGGTGTAAGTCCCTTCACCAGTTTTCATTACAATAATTCCTTTTGCGCCGTAGTTAGCAACATAAACAGGATTGCTCGGATAGATCAATTTATTGTAAGTTGGAAGATTGGTATCCAAGTACGCATTTACAGAATAATTAGGAATGTAAGGATTGTTATTGCTCCTGTTGTTGTCGCTGCATGAGAATAATACAGCAGAAAGTGCGATAAAGAACCAGATTTTTTTCATTATTTTAATAAGAATTAGTGAAACAAAAATAATTTATTTAGATTTGAAATCTATATGATTAACATATAATTATGTACTATTAAAAATTATAGTATATTTGTGGTAAGAAAATCCCGTCGCGATGGGATTTTTTGTATTTATATAAACGATGAAGTTATGAGTAAAGTATCTTATTATACAGCAGAAGGACTAAAAAAGTTAAAAGATGAATTGGAGCATTTAAAAAGTGTAATGCGTCCTAAGGCATCTCAAGATATTGCAGACGCAAGAGATAAAGGTGATTTGTCTGAAAACGCGGAATATGATGCAGCAAAAGAAGCACAAGGTTTATTAGAAATGAGAATTTCTAAATTGGAAGAAGTATATGCAAATGCAAGATTAATAGATGAATCTCAATTAGATGTTTCTAAGGTTTTAGTTTTGTCTAATGTAAAAATCAAAAATCAAAGTAACGGAATGGAGATGAAATATACTCTAGTTGCCGAAAGTGAAGCAGATCTTAAAACAGGAAAAATCTCTGTAACATCTCCTATCGGAAAAGGGTTATTAGGAAAGTCTGTTGGAGAAGTAGCAGAAATTACAGTTCCAAACGGAATTTTGAAATTTGAAATTCTTGAAATCTCAAGAGACTAATTTTTTTAAAAGTGTAATCGTTAAATCGGTTAAACGAATAAATAGTTAAACGATTAACCCAAAAAACCATGAGTTCAATATTCACTAAAATAGTAAACGGAGAAATTCCTGCATACAAAATTGCTGAAGACGATAAATATTTGGCTTTTTTAGACGTAAATCCAAATGCTAAGGGACATACGCTTTGCATTCCGAAACAAGAAATCGATAAGATTTTTGATATGGAAGAAGAAGATTATTTAGGCTTAATGAAATTTTCTAAAAAAATAGCAGCAGCCTTAGAAAAAACAGTTCCATGCAAGAGAATCGGAATTGCAGTTGTTGGACTTGAAGTGCCTCATGCACACGTACATTTAATTCCGTTAAACGAAATGGATGAAATGCGTTTTCAAAATAAAGTTTCTCTTTCTAAAGAAGAATTTGAAGCATTAGCAAAAGATATTCAATCGAATTTATAATGTTTTCACGAATGTCTGGCAAAGAAGTATAAGTTCGTTTTAAGAGCGAGCCGCAGACTTCGACTTCGCTTAGTCTGACAAAACAGATAATAAAAAGTGCAGTAAATTATTTTTACTGCACTTTTTTATTTAATAAGATTTGAAAAGTAGTTCCTTTTCCTATTTCAGACTGTAATACCTTTATATTCCCATTATGGTATTCCTCAACAATTCTTTTCGTTAAAGAAAGACCAAGTCCCCAGCCGCGCTTTTTGGTTGTGAAACCTGGTTCAAAAATGGTTTTAAATTGTTTTTTAGAAATTCCTGTTCCAGAATCTTTCACATTAATTTTTACATTAAAAGCATCTTGTTCAATTTTAAGATCTAAAGTTCCTTTTCCTTTCATGGCATCAATAGCATTTTTGACCAAATTTTCAATTGTCCAGCTGTGTAATGTTGGATTTATCATAGCAAAAATTGGTTCTTTTGGAGCTTCAAAAGAAAAAGCAACCTGTTTCGAAAATCGAGATTGAAGATACTCATATGCATTTTTTGTCTCTTCTACAATATTGTGATTTTCTAGAACTGGCACAGATCCAATTTTAGAAAAACGATCGGTGATAGTCTGCAGACGTTCTATGTCTTTTTCTATTTCAATACTTATAGAAGGATCAATCTCTTCGGTTTTTAATATTTCGACCCAACCAATTAATGAAGACAATGGTGTGCCAATCTGGTGTGCAGTTTCTTTAGCCATTCCAGCCCAAAGTTTGTTTTGGGTCGCCATTTTAGTGCTTTTGTAAAAATTATAAATTAAAGCAACACATAAAACAATAATAAGGAATAAAGCAATTGGATAATATTTAAGTTTATTAAGTAATCCTGAATTTCCATAGTACAACGTCTGGTATTTTCCGGGAGCATATTCAAAAGTTATAGGCTCATTTTCATTTCTTAATTTATTCAAATAGGCTGCTCTTTTTTTCTTGTTACTAAGAATTTCATCGGGAACATTTGTCGCACTTACCACTTTGTCGTACAAAATAACTATAGCCGGAATAGAAGTATTGTTGTTGATGATTTGAAGCGGAAGTTCTACATCAGTATTTTCGTTTGCATTCACAATTGTAATTTGCGCATTTACAAAAAGTTTCATTTTTAAACGCTCCTCATTTTTAAATATTTGGAAGAAAGTATAAGTATTCCAAAGGATTAGAGAAATGATGATAAAGCAGAAGGAAATGATAATCCAGCGAGTTGTATTTGTTCTTTCAGAAAAAGACATATCAATTATTTTGTGGTATAAATATAACGAAATATACACATTTTATATTTTGCGACTGGCGAAAGTTTTTTTGTTTTATCTGCAAAACAATTTCTCATAATTAAACCATTTCAATACTTTTGCAGGTACCAAAATGAGATTTGGTTTTAAATCAAAAAGTATGATCAGTATTAATCCAAAAGAGATTCCAACGGCAAAGCTGCAGGGCTATCTGCAGAGCGCGATTGGTCCTAGACCAATTGCTTTTGCAAGTACAATCAGCGAAAAAGGAATTCCGAACCTCTCACCGTTTAGTTTCTTTAACGTTTTTAGTGCTAATCCGCCAATATTGGTTTTCTCACCGTCACGCCGCGTTCGTGATAATACCATCAAACATACTTTAATTAATGCCGAAGCAACTCGAGAAGTTGTTATAAATGTTGTAAATTACAACTTAGTACAACAGACGTCTTTAGCAAGCACAGAATATGGAGACGGAGTAAACGAATTCATAAAAGCCGGCTTAACCCAGATTCCTTCAGATTTAGTAAAACCATATCGTGTAAAAGAATCTCCAGTTCAATTTGAATGCAAGGTAAATCAGATTATTCCGTTAGGAGAAGAAGGCGGGGCAGGAAATTTAATTTTGTGTGAAGTAGTTAAAATTCATATTCACGAATCAATTTTAGACGAGAACGGCGCAATAGATCAGCATAAAATTGATTTGGTATCGAGGTTAGGAAATAACTGGTATTCAAGATCAAATCAAGGACTTTTTGAAGTCGCAAAACCATTGACAACACTGGGAGTAGGAGTAGATGCTATACCAGATTTTGTAAAAGCAAGTCCTGTTTTTGATGGAAATGATTTAGGTAAATTAGGCAACATTGAAGCCTTGCCTACAAAAGAAGAAGTTAGTATATTTGTGAAAGAAAATTTTTCTGTCAAAGGAGTTTTAAGTTCAGATGACCAGAAAAAAATACACTTAGAAGCCAAAAAATATCTCGACAATGGTGACGTTGAGTCGGCTTGGAAAGTACTTTTAGCAAAAAAATAAAAGAAAGAAAGAAACAATAATTAATATAGACGAAGATGGAAGTTACAGGAAAAGTAAAAGTGGTTAACCCAGAGCAGCAAGTTAGTGCCTCATTCAAAAAAAGAGAATTAGTTGTTACTACTGAGGAACAGTATCCACAACATATTTTAATCGAATTTACACAAGATAAATGCGATTTGTTGAGTAGCTATAAACAAGGAGAGGCAGTAAAAGTTTCTATCAATTTAAGAGGAAGAGAATGGGTTAATCCACAAGGAGAAACTAGATATTTCAATAGTATTCAAGGTTGGAGAATCGAAAGATTAGCAGATGCTGCACCTACACAAGCACCGCCAGTGCCGACAGCAGAAACTTTTGCTCCAGCAGCAAACTTAAACGAAGACGAACCAGACGATTTACCGTTCTAAGAACGTTTAAATTTAAATATTTGAAATTCCAAATTCCAATTCATTACTATGTTTTGGGATTTGGAATTTTAATTTTTGAGCTCTTTTGTTATTTATTCTTAAGTGAAAATGACAATGCTGCAGAAGTTTGGAATTTAGAATTTTTTCAAAATTGATTATTTAAAAAAATGTACTATTTATTCAAAGATTTATTTTTTCCGCCAGTTACAGAAGCAGATGAAGAAGGTGTTTTGGCTATTGGTGGCGATCTAAGTCCAGAACGTTTACAATTAGCTTATAAAAGCGGTATTTTCCCGTGGTTTAATGAAGGAGAACCTATTCTTTGGTGGGCGCCTGATCCGAGAATGGTATTGTTTTTTGATGAACTGGTAATATCCAAAAGTATGCGGAATATCTTAAATCGGAAAATTTTTAAAGTTACTTTTAATAAAAATTTCAAAGAAGTAATTTCAAATTGCCAGCAGATAAAACGTGACGGTCAAAACGGAACTTGGATATCAAACGATATGATCGATGCTTATTGCAAATTAAATGAGGACGGAATTGCAAAATCTGTTGAGGTTTGGCAGGATGATATTTTAGTTGGAGGTTTGTACGGAATTGATCTGGGACATGTTTTTTGTGGAGAAAGTATGTTTTCTAAAGTTTCAAATGCTTCAAAAACAGCTTTTATTGCTTTAGCTTTATATTTGCAAAAAGAAAATTATAAATTACTCGATTGTCAAGTTTATAATCCACATTTAGAGAGTTTAGGCTGTCGCGAAATTGATCGTGAAGAATTTATGTCCATTTTAAAAAGTAAGTAAAAATGAGTGTCGTTTATAGTGTAAAAGAAATTTATATCTATCCGATAAAAAGTCTGGCTGGAATAAGCTGTAAATCTGCTTTTGCAGAAGAAATGGGATTTGAAAATGACCGCCGATGGATGCTAATCGATGCCGAAAATCAAATGCTAACGCAAAGAGAGCATCGCATTATGAGCCAGTTTTACCCGCAAATTTTAGACGGCAAAATCAGTATAACTTTTCAAGATCAAAAACATGAATTTTCTGTCGATGAGCATTTGGAAAATTCGTTGGAAGTAAATGTTTGGGATGATAAAAGCGAAGTTGTTGAAGTAAATTACGAAACTTCAAAATGGTTCAGCCAGCATTTGGGATTTGAATGTAAATTGGTAAAAATTATAAAAAATGGAGGCCGCAAACATGAAAGCTCCAGACTAAAAGAAACCTTCAATGTAAGTCTTGCCGATGGTTATCCGTATTTGTTAATTGGGACAAAGAGTTTAGATTTCTTAAATGAAAAATTAGAAGACAAAATTACTGTTTTAAGATTTCGTCCCAATATTGTAATAAGTAGTGAAAATCCTCATGAAGAAGATGATTTTAAGACTTTTACCATTCGAGAAGTTCAGTTTAAAAACATAAAACCTTGCGGCAGATGTATTATGGTTAACAATGATCCCGAAAATGGACGTTTGAAAAAAGAGCCTCTCAAGACTTTAAGCAAATACAGAAATGTAGACAATTCAGTTTTATTTGGAACTAATATTGTGAGTTTAAATAACGGAATTATTAGTGTTGGCGATGAGGTTGTATTTTAGAAATTCAGCTTTGTAAAATTCCAGTTTAAAGTATTAAAAATTATCAATTCATTTTTTAAAGTTGGTAATTCTAGAATCAATTTTAAGGTTTCATGAGCCATCATGTTACCAATAATTCCAGGCAGTGTTCCTAAAACGCCATTCAAATTACAATTCGGAACATCTTTTGGATCTGGCATTTCTGGAAATAAATCACGAAGATTTTTACTTTCTTTATGATTGAAAATCGCAATTTGTCCTTCAAACCTTAAAATGCTTCCATAAACTAATGGCTTTTTAAGCTGAACACAAGTATCATTGACCAAATAACGAGTCGAAAAATTATCAGAACCGTCAACAACAATATCAAATTGTTCGATAATTTTTGAGGCATTTTCAGCAGTTAATTTTTCATTAATAGAAACAGCTTCAATCAACGGATTTAATTTAGAAACTACATCTTTTGCCACGGCTGCTTTGTGCTGGCCAATTTCATTTTCGGTATATAAAATCTGTCTGTGCAGATTATGAATTTCAATGGTGTCAAAATCCATGATTCCAATAAAACCAACTCCTGCAGTTGCAATGTATTGTAAAATCGGGCAACCCAAACCGCCTGCGCCAATTACTAAAACTTTAGCTTTTTTTAATTTTTCTTGTCCCTCATCACCAATTTCAGGCAGAATAGTTTGCCTGTTGTAACGAAGGAATTCTTTGATGATGCTCATTTTTTAATTTTAGATTATAGATTGTTGATTTTAGATTGATCAAAGCAGATAAAAAAATCTGAAATCTAAACTCTAAAATCTGAAATATAACTTCTATCCCAATCTTTCCAAACGGGTTCGTAACCTTTCATTTTTATGATTTTTGAAATTTCTTCTGCAGAACGTTCATCACTGATTTCGAACTGTTCCAAAGACTGCGGATCAACAACATAACCACCCGGATTTGTTTTAGAACCCGCACTCATGCTCGTAACGCCAATTGGAATTATATTGTTTCTGAATTTTTCATTTTCTCGTGTTGAAATCGAGATTTCGAGATCTTCATTCCATAAACGATAGGCGCAGATTAACTGCGTCAGATCTTTATCATCCATAATAAAATTAGGTTCAATAATTCCTTCTGCAGGGCGGAGACGTGGAAACGAAACCGAATATTTAGTCTGCCAATATTTTTTTTGAAGATAATCTAAATGTAAAGCATTGAAGAAGCTGTCCGTTCGCCAATCTTCTAAACCTAATAAAACTCCTAAGCCAATTTTATGAATTCCTGCAGAACCTATTCTGTCTGGAGTTTCTAATCTATAGTCGAAATTTGATTTTTTGCCTTTCGTATGATATTTTTTGTAAACTTCCTGATGATAAGTTTCCTGATAAACCAAAACCGAATAAACTCCAGCTTTATGCAGACGTTCATAATCTTCTGTTGAAAGAGGCTGAACTTCAACAGAAATAATCGAAAAATCTTTTCGGATCAAGTCAATTGCATTTAGAAAATAGTTAATATTTACGGTATAATTAGCTTCGCCTGTGACCAGTAAAACATGATCGAAGCCAGTGTTTTTTAAGGCTTCAACTTCTACTTTTATCTCAGCATCAGTCAGCGTTTTTCTTTTGATTTTATTGTCTAGACTAAATCCACAATAGGTACAAATGTTCTGGCATTCGTTGCTCAAATACAACGGTGCATACATTTGAATCGTTTTCCCGAAGCGTTTTTTCGTAATTTCATGGCATTTCTGTGCCATTTGTTCTAAATAATTTTGTGCAATTGGAGAAATCAAAATCAAAAAATCCTCGAGATTGTATTTGGTTTTAGCCAAAGTACGTTCAACATCTTTTGACGTGGTTTTATATATCTTGGATTGGATTTCATCCCAATTATATTGCTCAAAAATAGATTTAAAAGTATTCATGTGAGTTTAGTTTTACTGCAAAAGTTTTTTAACGCAAAGCGCGCTAAGAATACGCAAAGATCGCTAAGCTTTGAGTTCTTGTCTTTGACAAAAAGTCCGCAAAGCTTTGCGAATTTTGCGAAAAAACCTTGCGGACTTTGCGTTAGAAAAAAATTACTCATAAAGAAAAGAAGTCAAAGGACTAGAAGCCGCCGCATAATTTTGCTGATTAGCAATCTTAGCTTCAAAAGCTTTCCTTCCGGCTATAACAGCTGCTGCAAAAGCCTCAGCCATTAGTTTTGGATTTCCAGCCACGGCTATTGCAGTGTTAACCAAAACAGCATCAGCACCAATTTCCATTGCTTTTGCAGCGTCAGACGGAGCGCCAATTCCAGCATCTATAATAACTGGAACATTACTTTGTTCAATTATAATCTCTAAAAAATCAATTGTTTTTAAACCTTTGTTACTTCCAATTGGAGAACCTAACGGCATTACGGCAGCTGTTCCTGCACTTTCTAAATGTTTACATAAAACAGGATCAGCATGAATGTAAGGCAGAACAAAAAAACCGAGTTTTGCCAATTCTTCTGTTGCTTTCAAAGTTTCTATAGGATCAGGCATTAAGTATTTGGGATCAGGATGAATTTCAAGTTTTACCCAATTGGTTTCCAAAGCCTCGCGAGCTAGCTGCGCTGCAAAAACAGCTTCTTTGGCATTTCGTGCACCGGAAGTATTTGGTAATAAATTAATATTCGGATGTTTTAAATGCGATAAAATGGCATCAGTATCCGTTTCAAGATCGATGCGTTTTAAAGCAACCGTAACCAATTCACTTTCTGAAGCTAGAATTGCTTCTTCCATTTCCTGGTTTGAACCAAATTTTCCTGTTCCTAAAAACAAACGGGATTTGAAAGTTTTGTCTCCAATATTAAATAATGACGTTTGCATATAATTTTTCGTTTAGTTGTTGAATTAATTTTTCCTTTTCATCACTTTCTGTAATAATTCCCGACACCGCAATTCCGTGAATTCCAGTTTCCATTAACGGATTTACATCTCGCAATGTGATGCCTCCAATTGCATAAACAGGAACTTCAATTTTATCTTTCTTCAGTCTTTGAAGAATATCAAAATAACCTGATAACCCTAAAATGGGACTTAGTTTTTCTTTTGTTGCAGTAAAACGAAAAGGTCCTAAACCAATATAATCACAGCCGTTTTTGACATGATTCTGAATATCTTCAAAAGTATTAGCCGTTCCGCCAATTATTTTTTTAGCACCTAAAATTGCTATTGCTTCATCTATTTTTGTGTCTGTTAATCCGAGATGAACTCCATCAGCTTCAATTTGCTGGGCAAGGTGCAAATCATCATTTACAATAAATTTGACCTGATATTTGTCGCATAGAAGTTTTACATCTTCTGCCAAAGTGAGCGTATTTTGAGTTGTTTGATTTTTAAATCGCATTTGTATCCACTCACATCCAGCATCAAGAGCTTGATGGATATTGCGTAATTGTTCTTCGATTGTTTCGCCTTGCGAAATGTATTGCAGTTTATTATACATAATGATATCCGATTAAAGTTGAAGTTGAACTCAAATAATTTTCGATATATATTTTGGCATTTTTACAGGCTTCTATCATGGTTTGATTTAATGCTAAATTGGATGCGATTGCAGAAGAAAGTACGCAGCCTGAACCATGTTTTTCAAAGCATTTTTTATCTGAAGGAAATAATTCTAAAATTTCATTTTTTAAAAATAAACGATCTGTTCCCAAAGCTTTTTCGTTATGTCCGCCTTTCAATAAAATGTATGTTAAGAAGCTATTTTCTTTAGAACTAAAATCAGGAAACAGAATTTTGGCTTCATGATAATTCGGCGTAATCAAATCGATTTTTGGAAGTATTTTATTTAATCTTTCATGATCTTCAATATTCATAAATTCAAATTTTGTGGTCGATTTTAAAACTGGATCCCAAACGATTTTTGTTGAAGGAGAAAGTAGTTTTATAGTCGAAATAATTTGATTTAAGTCGCATAGAGAGGCTACAATTCCAATTTTGACAACAGCAATTTTATAATTAGAAAACAGCGTTTCGATAGACCTAATAACAAAATTCAAATTCGTCCATTCAATTTCATAAAACTGATTTTCGGTTTGAATTGTATTCGCTGTCGAAATAGCAAAACCTGTGACTTTGTGCTGTTCAAAAGTTTTGATATCAGCCAAAATCCCAGCTCCACCAGACGGATCTAAGCCTGCGATTGTAAGTGCGAAAGGGCGATTTGCTGACATAATTTAAATTGTTTTAAAGGACTTTCATTTTTCCAGATGCTTCCCAAAAGAGCAATATCATCAAACCCATTTTGAAGCACTTTTTGAATATTATGCGAATCAATTCCGCCTAAAGCGATAACTTTAGTTTTGTAATTGGTTCTTGCTTTTAATTCCTCAAATAGATCTTTTTCTGAATGATAATTTTCTTTGGAAATACTTTTAAAAACGGGGCTTAAAAAAGCGTAATCAAAAACATTTTCTAAACAGTTAAAATCTTCTATAGAATGTGTTGCTGTTGAATACCTACAAGCTTTTGAAAACCTTGCAGGAGAATCCGTCGTATTTTTTCTTTCTTTTTCAGAAAAATGAAATCGGTTAATTCCAAAATCTTCTGCCAATAGATGATGATTGTGCAAAACAATTCGATCTCTAAATTCTAGTTTTATTTGATGAATGAACTGCGCCATTTCCAATTCAGAAAAATCAGGTTTTCTAATATGAAGCAAAGACAATCCTTCGGCAAATAAAGATTGAATCATATTTGTTTCATTTTCAACAGAAAAAGGATTTGTAACTACAATCATATCATTCCTCTTTATTCTTGATTCTATTTTCTAGATATAAATCTCTTTCCCCTGTTCAATAAATTCTTCTGATTTCTCCTGCATTCCTTTTTCTGCGGCAGCGACATCTCTAATTTCCTGAGATATTTTCATAGAGCAGAATTTTGGTCCGCACATCGAACAAAAATGAGCCACTTTTGCACCATCTGCTGGAAGGGTTTCGTCGTGAAATTCTCTAGCAGTATCTGGATCTAAAGCCAAATTAAACTGGTCTTCCCAGCGGAATTCAAAACGGGCTTTACTCAATGCGTTATCGCGATATTGTGCACCCGGATGTCCTTTTGCTAAATCTGCGGCGTGAGCAGAAATTTTATACGTGATTACACCATCTTTAACGTCTTTTTTATTTGGCAAGCCAAGATGTTCTTTTGGTGTCACATAACACAACATGGCACAGCCGTACCAACCAATCATAGCGGCGCCAATTGCAGATGTGATGTGATCGTAACCCGGAGCAATATCTGTGGTTAAAGGACCTAAAGTGTAAAACGGAGCTTCGTGGCAATGTTCCAATTGTTTGTCCATATTTTCCTTAATCATATGCATTGGTACGTGACCCGGGCCTTCAATAAAAACTTGAACATCATGTTTCCATGCGATTTTGGTCAATTCGCCTAAAGTTTCCAATTCGGCAAACTGCGCAGCGTCGTTCGCATCAGCAATAGAACCCGGACGTAGACCATCGCCTAATGAAAAAGCAACATCATATTGTTTCATGATTTCGCAGATTTCCTCAAAATGCGTGTACAAGAAGTTTTCTTTATGATGAAATAAACACCATTTTGCCATAATTGAACCACCGCGCGAAACGATTCCTGTAACTCGATTGGCGGTTAAATGAATGTAACGAAGTAAGACTCCGGCGTGAATGGTAAAATAGGAAACGCCTTGTTCTGCCTGTTCTATTAAAGTATCGCGGAAAATTTCCCAAGTTAAATCTTCGGCAACTCCTTTTACTTTTTCTAATGCCTGATAAATAGGAACAGTACCAATTGGAACTGGAGAATTACGAATAATCCATTCTCTGGTTTCGTGAATGTTTTTTCCTGTTGATAAATCCATTATGGTGTCAGCGCCCCATCGACATGCCCAAACGGCTTTTTCAACTTCTTCTTCAATGCTTGAAGTCACGGCGCTGTTCCCGATATTGGCATTTATTTTAACCAAAAAGTTTCGCCCCACAATCATTGGTTCACTTTCTGGATGATTGATGTTGTTTGGAATAATAGCTCTGCCACAGGCAACTTCAGATCGCACAAATTCTGGAGTAATTTTGCTTTTTGGAGTGTTGGCTCCAAAACTGTGACCGCTGTGCTGACATTGCATAGCTTTTGTTTGCTCATTTAAAAGCTCGATACGCTGATTTTCACGAATCGCGATGTATTCCATTTCTGGAGTAATAATTCCTTGTTTAGCATAATACAATTGCGTTACATTTCCGCCTTTTTTAGCTCTTTTTGGCTGATGTAAATATTCAAATCGAAGATGATTCAGGCTTTCATCTTTTAATCGGCTCTGACCGTAATCAGATGTTATTTCGCTTAAAATTTCAACATCATTACGATCTAGAATCCAGCTTTCGCGTAAGCGTGGCAATCCTTTTCTGATATCAATTTCAATATTAGGATCGGTGTAAGGACCAGAAGTATCATAAACTGTCACGGGAAGATTTTTTTCAATTCCGCCATTTGAAAGTTTGGTGTCACTCAAAGCAATTTCGCGCATTGCTACTTTTATGGGATGAATTTCTCCGTTTATATAAACTTTTGTAGAATTTGGAAAAGGGGTTCTGGATATTTGTTCTTCGTTTGTCATAATATTTTTGTTTCAGGTTTGAAGTTTCAAGTTTCAGGTTGATGCAGATCGTGTATATAGAGGCACACTGGAGTGCGTCTACTTCCAGTATTAATTGGAATTTGGGTTTTTAAAATTTGGAATTTATTTCTAACCTCCCTGCGTGGCAGAAATAATTAAGATTTCGTCAGTTTCTTGTACGAGGAATTCGTTCCATTTGATTTTTGGAACAACGGTGTTGTTAATAGCAACGGCAATTCCGTTTTGTTTGTGCGGAATTTCGAGATCGAGCAATGATTGAACGCTTAGCGATTCAGCATTGAATTGTTTGATTTGTTGGTTGATTTTTAGTTTCATTCCTTTTGAGATTAGTATATAGTTATACTTTAGGAATGGCTACAAGAACGCATAAAAAATGCGTGCAGAAGTCATCTTACTTTTCCCTACGCTAGTATGAACTAGATCAGGTTCAGAGGGTAAAATCTCAGCCTACAAGTTGTAGACACCCCTAAAGTGTGAAGCAAATATAATGATTTTTGTTTAAAAGTTTCAGGTTTCAAGTTTCAGGTTTAAAAAAAAATGAAAACTGCGACTGATTACTGAGTTCTTTTCCAGCAATCTTCGGCATGATCATTGACCATTCCGGTTGCTTGCATGTGTGCGTAGATTACGGTTGAACCCACAAATTTAAAACCTCTCTTTTTCAAATCTTTACTTATTTCGTCAGAAAGAGGCGTAGTAGCCGGAACATCTTTTGAAGTTTTGGGATGGTTTATTATAGGTTTTCCATTTGTGAATTTCCAAATATAATCCGAAAAGCTTCCAAATTCTTCCTGAACTTTCATAAATGCCTGAGCATTTGAAACTGCTGATTTTATTTTAAGTTTATTGCGGATGATTCCAGTATTCTGCAATAATTCTTCGATTTTATCTTCAGAATAATTGGCGATTTTTTGATAATCAAAATGATCAAATGCATTTCTGAAATTTTCTCTTTTATTTAAAATCGTGATCCAGCTAAGTCCAGCTTGAAAGGTTTCTAAAATTAAAAATTCAAATAGAGTAGAATCATCATAAACTGGAACGCCCCATTCTTCATCATGATATTTTTTATATAAATCGCTGGCAGAACACCAGCCGCATCTTATAAGATTTTCTTGTTCCATTACTTCCCAATTTGCCAGCTGTATCCTTTTACTGTCGGAATATAGGCTGATCTGCCAATTATGATTAAGTTGTTATAGATTTTTTTCTCATACTTTATTCCAATTGCCGTACCTGAAGTATACAATTTATTGGATTTGAAAGCAATTTTCATACTGCCATCTTTGAATTTTGCATCAGAAACTTTTTCTAAGAGCCATGTAGATTTCCATTTTACGGCTATTTCGTCTTCCGCAATTTTTGTAATGCTTTTAACTATTTTGACAGCTTCTTTCGGGATTTGGAAATTTTGTGTCAGCTCTTTTTGAGTAAAGGTTTCACCTATTTCACTATTAGAAAGTATTTTTTTTAAATTAACGAATGTCATTAAATTATCGCTGCTTTCATTTTTTTCTGCTGTGCTTTGCAGATTTTGTATTTCAGGTTTGACCAGTGTATCTTTTTTTAATGCAAGATTATTTTTTGCATTACTGTTCTGTTTCCTTGTAAAATCTTTTATGGCCGATTTTTCTAAGGAGCTTTTTTTGAATTTTTTTTCTGAAACTGGGGTTAATTTATTTACAGAGGTAATCATTTCCTTTTTTGGCTGTTTTTTGGAATCGTTGCCACAGCTTGTAAAGAAATAAGTTAACGAAAGTAATATAATGAGACCCGTTTTTTTCATGATATTAAATTACACTTAATTTTTGAGAGAAGGGTCCTCATCTAAATATTTTTTAATCAAATGATGTCCTAAGTAAATTGCTGGTGTTAGTAAAATTGCAATTGCTAATTTAAAAGTGTATCCAATTAATCCTGAAGAAATAAAAGTATCAAAATCAATTTTTCCTGGAAGCCAGAACGCAATTCCAAGCACTATAAATGAATCGAACAATTGTGAAATTACAGTTGATCCTGTAGTTCTCAGCCATATTTTTTTATGTCCCGTTCGGTTTCTAAAGAACCAAAAAACGCTGACATCAATTAACTGTGAAACCATAAAGGCAATAATACTTCCCACAATAATCCACATACTTTGCCCGAATACAGATTGAAATTGTTCATCATTTACTGGGCTGATTCCTTTTGCGGCAGGAATTACAATCGCCATAAACAAAATCAGAAAAGCATAAGCGATTAGGCATGCGGTTATAAAGGAAAGTTTTTTTACTCCTTTTTCACCAAAATATTCATTAATTAAATCTGTGGTTAAAAATACAATTGGCCAAGGTAGAATTCCTATACTCATTACAAACGGACCAACTTGAATTAATTTACCTCCAATAAGTTCTGCAACAACTGCATTCGTGATAAATATTCCTGCTAGAATTACAAAAACGATTTCTTTTCTGGTTTTAAACATGTTGTTTTAGGTGTTGATGTTTCAAAATTAAACTATTTCTTTTAAATCTTAGAATCCATCAATTTTTATAATTCATTATAACACTAAAGTTTGCTTTCGATTGGTTAATTTTGAGAATCTGTTGTTTTCTATTCGTTAGAAAATTTATACAGAAATTAATTAATGTTATTTATTATGAAAGCACAAATTGAGTTAGATAATCCTTTATTACAAGATTGGTCTGGTCCTTACGGAGGAGTTCCAGATTTTACCAAATATAAAGTCTCAGATTTTAAGCCCGCAATAGAATTTGCTATTCAGGAAAAGTTGAATGAAATAGATGCAATTGCCAATAATACCGAAACGCCAACATTTGAAAATACAATTACAGCCTTAGAGCTTTCGGGTGAAAAATTAGAACGAATTCATGCTGTTTATGGAATTTACAGATCCAATTTAAGTACTCCCGAATTCAATATTGTTGATACAGAAATGTCTCCAAAATTGGCAGCCATAAATGATAAACTCTATCAAAATGAAAAACTTTTTTTAAGAATTGAATCTTTATACAAATCTGAGGATAGTAAGAAATTGACAGATGAGCAGCAGCGACTGCTTTGGCTTTATTATACTGATTTTGTTCGAGAAGGAGCAGAGCTGCATAAAGAAGATAAAGATAAAGTGGCCAAGATTAATCAAGAACTGGCAAGTCTTTTTACTTTATTCAGTCAGAAATTATTAGCAGAAGAAAACAATCAGTATATCGAATTAAAAACAGAATCTGATTTTGATGGACTTCCTGAGGAATTTAAAAACGCAGCGATAGCAGAAGCTAGAGAAAGAAATCTGAATGTTTTAGGATGTATTGGAAACACAAGATCTTCTATTGAACCGTTTTTAACCTTTTCAAGCCAAAGAAATTTAAGAGAAAAGGCATTTGATATTTTCGTTAAACGAGGTGATAACGGTAATGAAAATGATACTAATAGTACTTTGGTTTCTATTTTAAAGTTAAGAGCAGAAAAGGCAAAAATATTAGGTTTTAAGAATTTTGCAGAGTGGAGTTTGTCTAATAAAATGGCAAAAGATCCGCGAAAGACTTTAGATTTAATGGATTCTGTTTGGAAACCAGCTGTTGAAAAAGTAAAAAATGATGTTGTTGCCATGCAGGAAATGGTGAACCAAGAAGGAGGAAACTTTAAAATTCAGCCTTGGGATTACCGCTATTATGCGGAGAAAGTTCGAAAAGCAAAATATGATTTAGATCAAAATGAAATAAAACAATATCTTCAATTGGAAAATCTCCGTGAAGGAATGTTTTGGACAGCAGGTGAATTATTTGATTTAGGTTTTAAACAATTATTTGATGTTCCAGTTTATCACCCAGATGTTCGCGTTTGGGAAGTAAATAATAAAAATACAGGAGAACCAATCGGGTTGTGGTATTTCGATCCATACGCGCGCGTAGGAAAGCGTTCTGGGGCTTGGATGAATTCACATCGCGATCAGCAGAAAATAAATGGAAAAGTACTTCCAATCGTATCTAACAATTGCAATTTTATAAAAGGAAATACAGATGAACCAGTTTTAATTTCCTGGGATGATGCAACAACTTTATTTCATGAATTTGGTCATGCTTTGCATGGTTTGTGTTCCAATGTTACCTATCCAAGTTTGTCTGGAACTTCTGTCGCTAGAGATTATGTGGAATTTCCATCGCAGCTATTAGAACATTGGCTTTCAACTCCAGAGGTATTAAATAAGTTTGCTCTCCATTATAAAACGAATGAACCTCTATCGCAGTCTTTAGTAGAAAGAATTGAACAAGCGGCCAATTTTAATGAAGGTTTTGCAACTGTTGAAACGATCTCGAGTTCTTTTGTGGATATGAAACTGCATTTAACAACAGAAACTATTGATCCGCATAAATTTGAGAAACAAGTTTTAGAGGAAATCAATATGCCGTCGGAGATTGTTATGCGTCACAGAATTCCACAGTTTGCCCATATTTTTTCAAGTGACGGATATGCTGCAGGATATTATAGTTATCTATGGGCCGATGTGATAAATGCAGATGCGTATGAGGCATTTTTAGAAGGAAACGGACGTTTTGATAAAAAGGTTTCTAAACGTCTTTATGATACTGTTTTAAGTGTTGGAAATACGATAGACAATGAAAAAATGTATGAAAATTTTAGGGGACATGCTCCAAAGTCAGATGCTTTAATGCGAGCGAGAAATTTTCCAATCGAGAATTAAAAGCTGAAATAAAAAAAGCCCGAATAACTAGTATTCGGGCTTTTCTTTATTGAAAAAATAATATATTAACCTAAAGTAACTCTTTTGAAACCTGTAATTTCAACATTGAATCCTTTAACATAATCACCAACTTTTTTACTGTCATCTTTGATGAAGTTTTGATCTAATAAAGCTTTTTCTTGATCTAAAGTAGTGTTGTCAGAGATGAAACGTTGTACTTTTCCTGGAACAATTTTATCCCAAATTTGTTCTGGTTTACCTTCAGCTTTCAATTCAGCTTTAGCATCTTCTTCAGCTTGTTTTAAAACTTCTTCAGTTAATTGAGAGTAAGAAATATATTTAGGAACATTTTTTAAAGTTTTTCCTAAACGTGCAGCTTCTTCATTTTCTTTTTCGATTACCGCAATACGAGCAGCAAGTTCAGAAGCAACGAAAGCAGGATCAAAATCTTTGTAAGATAATGTATCAGCTCCCATAGAAGCAACTTGCATAGAAACATCTTTTGTTAAAGTCTCAGCATTAGCGATTGGAGAAGAAATAGCTGTTAAAGCAGCAATTTTGTTTACGTGAACATAAGATCCAACGTAAGCACCTTCTAAAATTTCAAAACCACCGATTTCGATTTTTTCACCGATAACACCAGTTTGCTCGATTAATTTTTCAGCAACAGTAATTCCATTGAAATCTGAAGCTAAGAATTCTTCTTTAGAAGAGAAGTTAATAGCTCTTTCAACTAAATCTTTAGCTAAAGTTACGAAAGCCTCATTTTTACCTACGAAATCTGTTTCACAGTTCAAAGTTAAAATAGCTCCTTTAGTGTGGTCAGCATTAACAAAAGAAACAGCAGCTCCTTCAGAAGACTCACGGTCAGAACGGTTAGCAGCAACTTTTTGTCCTTTTTCTCTAAGGACTTGTATAGCTTTATCGAAATCTCCATCAGCTTCAACTAAAGCTTTTTTACAGTCCATCATTCCGGCACCTGTAGATTGTCTTAATTTATTTACGTCTGCAGCAGTAATTGTTGCCATAATATTTTGAATTTTAATGTTAAAAGTAAAAATTCCAGCTTTTAAATCCCAAACTCCAATTTTAATAAATTATCAACATAACGTTTTTAATTTTTTTTCTTGGATTTTGGAATTTAAAATTTGGAATTTAAAATTTGATTTATTCTTCAGTTGCAGGAGCAGCAGCTTCAGCTTCAACAGCAGGAGCAGCTTCTTCAGCAGTTTCAACTTCTTTTTCAGAACCTCTGTCAGAAAGACCTTCGATTACTGCAGTAGTTACTAAAGATAAAATTTTGTCAATTGATTTAGAAGCGTCATCATTTGCTGGAATCACGTAATCAACCTCTCTTGGGTCAGAATTCGTATCAACCATTGCGAAAACTGGAATGTTTAATTTTTGAGCTTCTTTTATTGCGATGTGTTCAGCTTTGATATCTACTACGAACAATGCTGCAGGTAGTCTAGACATATCAGCAATTGAACCTAAGTTTTTCTCTAATTTAGCACGTAGACGATCAACTTGCAAACGCTCTTTTTTAGATAGAGTGTTGAAAGTACCATCTTTCTTCATTTTATCAATAGAAGACATTTTTTTAACTGCCTTTCTGATAGTTACGAAGTTAGTTAGCATTCCACCTGGCCATCTTTCAGTGATGTAAGGCATGTTTGCAGCTTTTGCTTTATCAGCAACGATGTCTTTTGCTTGTTTTTTGGTAGCTACGAATAAAATTTTTCTACCTGATGCAGCGATTTTTTTCAAAGCTTCATTAGCTTCTTCAATTTTAGCTGCAGTTTTATATAGATTGATAATGTGAATACCATTACGCTCCATATAAATGTAAGGAGCCATGTTTGGATCCCATTTTCTAGTCATGTGTCCGAAGTGAACACCTGCTTCTAGTAATTCTTTTACTTCTATTTTGTTTGCCATTTTTGTACTAGTTTACGTTCTGTTGATTAGCAATGTGTTTTGGCTTTAGGCGCTAAGCTGTAAGCTTTAGGCTTCGAGCATTGACTTTAAGACTTTCGACTTTAAGACTCAACCCATTTAGATGCTAAACTATGTCCTACCTCGATAGGAGAGCAACAATAACTGTGTTTTTTAATTTCAATAAATAATTGATAATGTCTTGTCCCATTTGAACAAGACAGGTAATATTAACGTTTAGAGAATTGGAATCTCTTACGAGCTTTCTTCTGACCGAATTTCTTACGTTCAACCATTCTTGGGTCTCTTGTTAATAAACCTTCTGGTTTAAGGATTCCTCTGTTTTCAGCGTTAACTTCACACATTACGCGTGCTAATGCCATTCTTACAGCTTCTGCCTGACCAGTTGTACCACCTCCGTAAACGTTTACTTTAACATCAAAGTTGTTTACATTTTCTGTCATAGACAATGGTTGTAAAACTTTGTATTGTAAAGTTGCAGTTGGAAAGTAAGTTGCGAATTCTTTTTTGTTTACAGTGATATTTCCTGTTCCTTCAGAAACGTATACACGTGCAACAGCGGTTTTTCTTCTACCGATTTTGTGAATAACTCCCATTACTTAAGATCATTTAGGTTAACAGTTCTAGGTTTTTGAGCTCCGTGTTTGTGCTCAGATCCTACAACAACATTTAGATTTCTAAAAAGTTCTGCTCCTAATTTGTTTTTAGGTAACATACCTTTTACAGCTTTTTCTACTAATAATGCAGGGTTTTTAGCTTGCAATACTTTAGCGGTTAAAGTTCTTTGTCCTCCTGGGTAACCTGTATGACGCATGTAAATTTTGTCATTCAATTTTGTACCTGTAAGGTTAATTTTTTCTGAGTTGATAACAATTACGTTATCTCCACAGTCAACGTGCGGTGTGTAACTTGGCTTGTACTTACCTCTTAAGATCATTGCAACTTTAGAAGCAAGACGTCCTAAGTTATGACCTTCAGCGTCAACAACAATCCACTCTTTAGTTACAGTGGCTTTGCTAGCTGAAACTGTTTTGTAGCTTAATGCGTCCATAATATTATTTTAATTAAACATTCCATCCCCAATAAAGGGGATGCAAAAGTACAATTAATTATTTTAAAACCAAATACCTGAAAAGAATATTTTATGTACTGAAAATCAGGGCTTCAGTTTTTTAATAAATCAAGTCATAAAAAAAACCGTCTCACATTAAAGTAAGACGGTTCAGCATTTTTAGAAAAAAAATATTAGACAATAAAAATATTGGCGATATCGACTACTTGTTGTGTAGTTAATGGTTCGTCATAAGCTTCTGAGCCAGCTGCTGCACCAAATGCTGTTGCAGTATTGAAGCCAGCCTGCATCGTTACGCCCTCACCATCATAAACAGCTTGTGTGGCTGCCGGCATGCCAGCGCCTCGGTCAGAATTGGATATCCATCCTTTTAAACCTCGCAATCTTCTAACCTCAGAAGCATGACGAGCTTCAACAGAATGAATCTGAAGTGCTGCTGTTAATAAGTCTGGTGTAGTAATAAGATTTGCGGCTTGTCCTTTATAGGCTCGTACGCCTGTATCTTCAAAAGCTTGTGCCAAAGCTAAAAAGGTTGGATAATCATTAAAAGGATCAAAAGCGCCGCCAACGGTAAAGTCAAAGGTGGGTTTTGGTACAAAATTAGCACTTGCTGTACCGCCAAGTCCTGCGATCAAAAATTTCACATGATCAGATTCGTGAGCTGCGATCTGCTGAAATACTTTTAAATCACGTCCGCCATTTTCAGATGCCGGAATTACTCCAGAATCTAATGCCATAGCATAAAATTCATTTTCAAGATATTCTAATGTTAATGCAAATTGCAAAGCCCCAATAGGAGTGGCAGGTGTTGCTGTAATATCTTTTGCAAATGCTTTATTAGTAAGAGCCGATAATCCGAATGGGATTGATGCTAAGGCTAAATTTTTTCCGATATTCCCAAACTGCGAAAAACTGTCTCTTCTTGAGCCTGTGCTTTTCATTAAATTGTCGTCAGTAAAGGTTTCTATAAATTTTAAAATGTTCATAATTTCTAAGTTTTACTGGTTAAGATTAAGGAAGGTATTTAGCTGTAAATTTTGTAGTAATAAAATTGGCTGCAATCGGCAGGATTTTAGATGGATCTTTTGCATCATCTAAACCTGTTGACATATTTACGATATCATCTCCGGCAAAATCTTTTGAATTCGGATTAATTAAACTTCTAATTGCTGAAGCATGTCTGGCCTCAACAGAAACAATTTTTCCAGCTAATAATAAGTAGTCAGCCGTTTTGATCAATTTTCCTGCTCCATTATAAGCAGCAACTCCAGTATCTTCAAGTGCTTTTGCAGTTGCTAAAACTTCGGTACGGTTATTGAAATTTAGAGAGCCATAAGTAAAAGCCAAAGAAGGAAGTAATTGAGAATTTGGATCAGGAAGTGCTCCAGTCAAAGCAGCTTTGAAAAAATCTCTATGAACTACTTCATGATGATATAAATCTGTTAGAACTTGACGTTCTATATCATTAAATACAGTATTGAAACTGCTCGCGTTTACAACTTTAGTATAAAAATCTGCTTCTAACTGCTCTAAAGCGTAAGCGTAGGTTAGGACTCCAAAATCACCAGAGCCTAAATCAAAAACACCATTTCTTACTCCAGGTAAAGAAGTGTCTTCCATTGGGTTATCGTTATCATTGTCGCTGCAGCCAGCTAAAACTAAACCTGTGGTCACTAATGTTAATCCACTGAGCTTAAGAAAGCTCCTTCTGCTATTCAGTGAAGGATCAACTTCATGAATTTTAACTTCGTTTTTCATAATCTAGGTTTTTATTAAGGTTAATAACATTGTATTAAGCTTATTAACGAAATTTTTGTAGGTACGGTTTCAGAAAAATCCTCTTTTTTTATTTTATTTCGAATTGAGCATATAATTTCAAATACTGGTAGTTGTTTTTTGTTTTATTTTCGGTAATTCTACTATATTTGTATTAATTACATAAACTTTTATTAGATGAAAGCTAAAGCAACTCTAAAACAAATTGCGAAGGAACTAGGAGTTTCTGTGTCTACAGTGTCAAAAGCGCTTAACGACAGTCCGGAAATAAGTGAGCAGACGAAGGTGAAGATTAAGGAGTATGCCAAACTCAAAAATTATAAGCCGAATGTTATTGGTCTGAATTTAAAGAATCGTAAAACCAAAACCATTGGAGTTATTATTCCGAATATTCTAAATTCTTTCTTTGCGAAAGTTTTTAGCGGTATTGAGAAAGTTGCCGATAAAAAAGGATATAATGTAATTACTTGTATTTCTAATGAATCTCTTGAAAAAGAAGTTCATACTTTAGAGATGTTGAGCAACGGGACTATCGACGGATTTATTTTGTCTGTTTCTCAAGAAGCTCAAAAATTGCAGGACTACAATCATTTCTCTGAAATAATTAATGATGGAACTCCAATAGTAATGTTCGACCGTATTGCTGACGAAGTGGACTGTGATAAAGTGGTTGTAGATGATTTCGATTCAGCTTTAAACTCTACACAGCATTTAATTAATTTAGGTTGTAAAAATATAGCACTGATTTCTTCTGTAGATAATTTGAGTGTTGGAAAACTAAGAGCAGACGGATATTTGAAAGCTTTAAAAGACAATAATATTCCGGTAAACGAAAAAATTATTCTTCGTACAGATTCTGAAGAGGATATGAAAGCTAAAATAGATTCGCTTTTTGATCATAAAATCGACGGAATTTTTGCTTTGGATGAAAATGATTCAGTTGCAGCTTTAAGAGTAAGTTTGAAAAAAGGATATAGAGTTCCAGAAGATATATCAATAATAGGTTTCGCAGACGGAATTTTAGCTTCAAGACGTTTGTCGCCAAGTTTGACTACTATAAGCCAGCATGGTGTTGAAATTGGAGAAACTGCTGCAAAAAGATTAATCGAAAGATTAGAAGAACCAGAAGGAACAATTTCAGAATATGAAACCATCGTAATTAAGACGAAATTGAAAGAACGAGAGTCGACTAGAAAAGCTTAAATAAACAAAAAAACCATCTGCTGCAACAGATGTTTTTTTTATTTTAAATAAGAAGTAAGACAGTGGCAATTAGAAAAAATAATGCTATTCTAAATTTCCTTTGTTGTTCAGCTTTTCGCAGATATCCTTCTTTTTCTAAATTCCAAGCAAATATGATTTCAATAAGTGTTCCTCCAAAATTGAATAGAAAGTCAAAAATGGTATAACTTTCTTTTGCCATTTTTAAAACTTCAAGATTTTCTTTTTTCTTTTCTAGATATTTATACTGGGCAATTAATTTTGAATCAACTTTTCGATTGTAAAGTTCATCTATTGCTAATTTATAAGCTCTTGAATTCCATTTTTTTGGAGCTCCTGCTATCACCAGTAATTCTTCTGTTGTCCTGGTTTTAATAGGAGGCTTAAAATCGTCTGTCATATAAAATTCAATTCAAAATCCAAAATCAACAATCTGAAATCTAAAATTCTATCAATGCGCTTCTAACCAATCTTTACCCATTCCAATTTCAACCTCTAACGGAACTATCATTTTAAATGCATTTTCCATTTCGTGTTTAATCATTGGCTGGATTTTTTCGAGTTCATCATTGTGAACATCGAACACAAGCTCATCATGCACTTGAAGCAGCATTCTCGATTTCCAGTTTTCGTCTTGTAATTTTTTATGAATATTGATCATTGCAATTTTGATAACATCTGCCGCACTTCCTTGAATTGGTGCATTTACAGCATTTCGCTCGGCGGCACTTCTAACAACAGCATTTGCAGAGTTGATATCTTTAAGATAACGACGGCGTCCTAAAATTGTCTGTACATAACCATTTTCACGAGCAAATTCAACCTGATCCTGAATGTATGATTTTAATCTCGGATAAGTTTTGTAATACGCATCGATCAAAGCGGCACTTTCACCGCGAGATAAAGAGGTCTGATTACTTAAACCAAAAGCAGAAACACCATATATAATTCCGAAGTTTACCGTTTTAGCGTTGCTTCTTTGTTCGCGCGAAACTTCTTCTAAGGCCACATCAAAAACCTTTGCTGCAGTTGCTCTGTGAATATCTTCTCCATTTTGGAAAGCAGCAATCATATTTTCTTCTCCGCTTAAAGCGGCAATAATTCTTAATTCGATTTGCGAGTAATCGGCAGAAATTAAAGTGTGATTTTCATCGCGAGCAACAAATGCTTTACGAATCTGACGGCCTCTTTCGGTACGAATCGGAATGTTTTGCAAGTTTGGGTTATTCGAACTCAAACGTCCTGTTGCGGCAACAGTCTGCATATAATCTGTATGAACGCGTAAAGTCTTTTTGTCAACTTGTTCCGGCAAAGCCATGATGTAAGTACTTTGCAGTTTCACCATTTGACGCCAGTCCAAAATTTGTTTTACAATTGGATTGTCATTAGCTAAATAAGTCAAAACTTCTTCTCCAGTTGCATATTGACCCGTTTTGGTTTTCTTTTGCTTTGCGCCGCCAATTTTAAGTTTATCAAATAAAATGTCTCCTAATTGTTTTGGAGAAGCCAAATTGAATTTCTCGCCGGCAGTTTCGTATATTTTTTCTTCTAAAGATTTGATTTCAACATCCATCTCTGTAGACATTTGTTTTAAGAAATCAACATCAAGACGAATTCCTTCTGTTTCCATCGCAGCTAAAACGCTTACTAATGGAATTTCGATTTCATCAAATAACTTTTTAGTTTCTGTTTTGTCTAGTTCAGCGGTAAAGATTTCTTTCAACTGTAAAGTAATATCTGCATCTTCTGCAGCATATTCTTTAATATCTTCTAAAGGAACATCACGCATGTTAAGCTGATTTTTTCCTTTTTTTCCAATTAAAGTTTCAATAGATTTAGGAGAATATTTTAAATACGTTTCTGCTAAAATATCCATATTATGACGCATATCTGGATTAATCAGATAATGCGCAATCATGGTGTCAAAAAGTTTACCTTTTACGGTAACGCCGTAATTAGCCAGAATTTTTAAATCGTATTTTAAGTTTTGCCCGATTTTCTCAATATTTTCATTTTCAAAAAACGGAACGAATTTGTCAACTAAAGCTTGTGCTTCTTCCTGGCTTTCTGGAAACGGAACATAAAAAGCTTTTCCTTTTTCGTATGAGAAAGACATTCCAACAAGTTCTGCATGCAAAGCATCGATTCCTGTGGTTTCTGTATCAAAACAAACAGAAGTCTGTTTTTGTAAATTCTGTAGAAGCAATTTAATTCCTAAATCACCTTGAATAGTTTGATAAGAATGTTCAGTATTTTCTAAAGTATTGTAAAATGAATTTCTAGCAGCTTCAGCGCTTTCGTCTAAAGTGGTTCCGCCTCCGCCAAAAAGGTCAAATTGATCTTCGTTTTTAGGCTGTGGCTTTTTGTATAATTTGGCATCAGATGCTGGAGTAGAACTTGCTAATTCATTTCCGCCTCCAACTTTAAATAAATTATCAAACTGCTCAGCCATTCTTCTAAATTCCAATTCCTGAAAAATAGCATCTGTTTTTTCGATATCAGGACGTGAAAGTTCATAGTCGTCTTCATTAAAAACAACATCACAGTCACATATAATAGTGGCTAGTTTTTTAGAAAGAATACCTTTGTCTTTATTAGCTTCGATATTTTCTTTCATTTTTCCTTTTAGTAAATGTGTATTTTCTAAAAGGTTTTCCATTGTGCCAAATTCTTTCAAGAACTTTTTAGCCGTCACTTCACCAACACCAGGCAATCCAGGTATGTTATCCACGGCGTCGCCCATCATTCCAAGAAAATCAATTACTTGTTCAGGTCTTTCCACTTCAAATTTGGCTAAAACCTCAGGAATTCCCCAAATTTCGATTCCGTTACCCATTCGAGCCGGTTTGTACATAAAAATATTTTCAGAAACCAATTGTGCAAAATCCTTATCAGGCGTTACCATGTAAACCTTATAATTTTGCTTTTCGGCTTGTTTGGCAATTGTTCCAATTAAGTCATCGGCTTCACATCCTGCGATTTCAATAATCGGAATGTGCATGGCTTTTAATAATTCTTGAATATAAGGAATAGCAATTTTAATAGCCTCTGGCGTTGCATCACGATTGGCTTTATATTCAGCAAACATTTCGGTTCTTACCTGACTTCCCTCTTTGTCAAAAGCAACAGCTAAATGATCTGGTTTTTCTCTTTTAATAACATCTAAAAGGGAATTCATAAATCCCATAATTGCAGATGTATCCATTCCTTTTGAGTTGATTCTCGGGTTTTTTATAAAGGCATAATAACCACGAAAAATTAATGCGTAAGCATCTAGAAGAAAAAGACGTTTTTGAGTTGACATATAAAAAATATTAGTCTGTAAAAATAAACAATTGGGTTTTTAAAAATTAGACTAATAAGATTTTTTTTCATCACATAAGTTATATAAGGACATTTAACTTTGTAGATATTCATAAACTTTAAATACACCACGCTAAAATGAACTTCTATATTATATGGTAGGAAAAAATGCAAAGAGTTAATATCAAGTTAAATTTTTTTATTTGGTGATTTCTTCATGATCTCTTCATTTTTCGAAGGTAATTTTGATCTGTAAAATAAAAAGTTATTAATTTAAATACTTAGAAATCATGAGAAATTTATTAATGTTATTAGTAGCAGTTTTAGGAACAAGTGCAATGGTTCAAGCTCTTCCAGCAAAAAATGGAAAAGAAGCTCCAGCTAAAGAGGTGAAAGCAACAAAACATCCTAAACACAAATCTGATAAAAAAGCAAAATCAGAAAAAACAGAAGCTCCAAAAACTGAAGCCCCAAAAACAGAAACTGCAAAAGTGAAAAAATAATGTTGCTTTTTGTTTTGTTTTCGAAGATTGTAAGGAAGCAAAACAGGAAGGATAATTATGAAGAATGAAGGTGGTAAAAGCTGATGAAGAAATTTGTCAGCTTTTTTCGTTAATGTTTTAATAATGCAGATTTTTCTTCTTTTAAATGATTAATTTTAATTTCGCTTAAGCACATTTTTTATGAATATTTTGATTGTTGAAGATAATCGTGAACTTGCGGTAGAGGTTTATGATTTTTTGTGTAATGCAGGATATATATGTAAAATCACGCATACCTGCAGCGATGCTTTAGAAGAGTTTAGCAGTAATGATTATGATGCGATGCTGTTAGATTTAGGACTTCCTGACGGAGATGGTTTTGAGGTATTGCAGACTGTTAGAAAAACAAAATCAAAAATGGCGGTTATTGTGTTAACGGCAAGAGGGGAGCTTGATGATAGAATTAATGGTCTGCATTTAGGTGCCGATGATTACTTAACAAAACCTTTTGCGTTAACAGAGCTTGGCGCAAGATTGTTTGCCGTTATTCGAAGAATACACGGCTTTACTTTAAATACACTTTCTATTAATGGCTTTGTATTACAGCTGCAAGATTACAAAGTAAGTTTCAATGATAATCCGATCAATCTTACGAAAAAGGAATTTGATATTTTTCAATATTTGGTTTTAAATAAAAATCGGGTAATTACTCGTTTGCAGCTTACCGAACATATTTGGGGAGATATTTTAGAAGTAAATTCAGATTCTAATTTTATTGATGTCCATGTTCGAAATCTCAGAAAAAAACTTGACAAACACGCACCTATAGATTGGTTCGAAACGGTTCGAAATGTTGGATATCGTATAAACGAATAAATCAATTTTTGTGAAGATAAAACATCAATTAGCTATTTTTAATGCACTGACAAGATTGTTGGTGATTTTGATTTTATGGCTGATGCTGCCTATTTTGGTAGAAAATGTAGTTTATCATCATATTAATAATAGTCTGCTGGAGAAAAAGAAGAAATTTATTGAACATTTGAACCAAGAAGAAATCAATGATTTTATAGAAAATCCAAATGATTCCACGGAGACTTTTTCAGAGTTTTCGACTCTTCACAGTGAGTTTTTAGTACTGTCCCGCGTGCCCATAAAACCACATCAGAAAAAAACAACTTTTAGCAATGATTATCGTGAAATTGAAGGTGAAGAAAATGAATACCGAATTTTGCAGCATCATTTTACTTATGAGGGCCAAGATTATCAACTGGAAATTGGGAGCAGCCTGAGTGAAGTAAATGATTTAACTTTTGTTATTCGATTCTTTATTATTGTGGTTTTTGTTGTGATACTCTTTATTACTTTTTTGGCTGATACGTTTTATATTGAATATCTTCTCAAACCTTTTTATAAAATCATTGATACAAAAATCAGACGGGTAAACGAACCAGATGCATTTGATCATACTCCGATAAAAGCCGGTTCAAGAGATTTCCGCGAACTTGATTTTGTTTTAAATCAAATGATGGATCGTATTTCAGAAGTTTTTAAAAAAGAAAAACAATTCATTTCTAATGTTTCGCACGAACTTCTAACGCCAATTGCACTGCTTAAAAACAAACTTGAAAACTTATTGCAGAACGAATCTTTAAATGACAACGCAGTCGATAAAATTGCAGGCTCATTAAAGACATTAGATATGCTAAAAAAAATCATCAATAATTTATTGCTTATTTCTAGAATAGATAACAATCAATATGAAGCAAATGAAGAAATTAATCTGCGTGAGGTAGTTCTGGATTTGCAAGAAGATTTCGAAGACCGTATTGATGACAAAGAAATTCAGTTTGTAAATAGAATGCAAAACGATTTTATTTTTACAGGCAACAAAACATTAATTCATATTCTTATTTATAATTTGGTTATAAATGCCATAAAATACAATAAGCCCAAAGGCAGTATTTTTATAGAAGACGGATTTGTTGACGAATATTATTTTATTTCGGTCAAAGATTCTGGAATTGGAATGGAAGAATCACAGCTGGGAAAAATATTCAGCAGATTTGCACGAATCAGCTCAGATCAAGAAGGACAAGGGTTAGGACTTCCAATTGCTCAAAGTATTGCTTCTTTTCACCGTGTTCAAATCAAGGTTGAATCTGTTTTAAACCAAGGAACTGTTTTTACGTTATTATTTGAAAAAGCTAATTAAAAGTTAAAATTTGTTGTAAGACTTTATCTTCATTTTGTCTTCATTTTACGATTATATCTTTGACTTATAAATAATGAAATAATAATCAAAAAAAATCAGATCATGAAAAAATTAGCAATTTTAGCAGTAGCAGTATTAGGAACATTTTCAATGGTAAACGCTCAAACAACTCCAGCGCCAGCAACTCAAACAAAAGAAGCAAAAGCTCCTAAACAAGATAAAAAAGCACACAAAAAAGCAAAAGGTGAGAAAAAAGCTGAAAATACAAAAGCAGAAGCACCAAAAGCAAAATAAAACGGCACTAATTGTCGTAGACTAAAATAGTTTTAAAAGGTTGGTAGATTAAAGCTGAAAGAGCCATCTTTCAGCTTTTTTATTTTTTAATAGCGTTAAATTTTTTATAATAAAAAGCTATAAAATTTCCATTCTTTGTTACTTTGCTTAAAACTATAACAAATGATTTTTCGTTTTGTAATTCTATGCGCTCTTTTCTTATTTATTGAGTTTTATTCGTATCAGGCTTTTCGAACTTTAATTAAAGTTAGATGGTCTTTAGTAGGTTACCAAGTTATAAGCTTACTGCTTTTAATTTTTATCATTTATTCTTTCACACAGTTTGATCGATCTGTTGGGCAAACCAAGCAGACCATGTTTACTATGGGTTTAATGCTCTTGGTCTATGTGCCAAAGATTGTGCTGACATTGGTAATGTTTGGAGAAGATATTTTTAGAATAGGAGCAAGTATATTGAATTACTTCATTTACAATACGCCAAGAAAAGAGATGATGCCGGATCGTAGAAAATTTGTGAGCCAAATTGCTTTAGGTCTTGCGGCAGTTCCTTTTTTGTCTTTGATTTATGGAATTTTTGAAGGTAAATATAATTTCAAAGTTTTTAAACAAACAATATTTTTTCCAGATCTTCCAGATGCTTTTGATGGTTTTAAAATCACTCAGATTTCAGATGTTCACAGCGGAAGCTTCGATAATCCAGAAAAAATAAATTATGCTATTGATTTGATCAATGCACAGGAATCAGATATGATTTTATTTACGGGAGATATTGTAAATACACATGCAAAAGAAATGCATCCTTGGCTGGAGACTTTTAGCCGTATTAAAGATTATAAATATGGAAAGTTTTCGGTCTTAGGAAATCATGATTACGGTGAATATGTGACATGGCCTTCTGAAAAAGAAAAAGACGAAAATTTTCAGCAGATTAAAAAGTTATACGATCAAATCGGCTTTAAACTTTTACTAAACGAACATACTTATATTCAAAAAGGAGAGGATAAAATTGCTCTTATTGGTGTAGAAAACTGGGGCGTAAATTTTAAAAAAGCAGGAGATCTTAATAAAGCTTCGGATGGTGTGAATCAAGATGATTTTAAAGTTTTAATGAGCCATGATCCAAGTCATTGGGAAGCTGAAATTAAAAATCATCCAAAGAACTTTCACCTGACTCTTGCTGGACATACGCATGGTATGCAGTTCGGAATTGAAATTCCAGGATATTTTAAATGGAGTCTGGCACAATATATTTATAAACAATGGGCAGGCTTGTACGAAAATGTTGGAAGATACGTTTATGTTAACCGTGGATTTGGTTTTCATGCCTATCCAGGACGAGTTGGTATTATGCCCGAAATAACGGTTATTGAACTAAAAAAAGGCCGTAATGTCGCTTAATTCGTTAAAAATGCTAAATTTGTATTATATTTATTTCTTTTTATAGATTTAAAAAACTTAAAATTTTTGGTTTTATGTCAAAATTTGGAGAACTAATAAATGCTCAAGTTCCAGTGTTAATTGATTTTTACACCGATTGGAATGAATCTTCTGTTTCTATGCATCCTGTGATTAAGGATGTTGCTGCAGCGCTTGGTGATAAAGCTAAAGTGATTAAAATTGATGTAGATAAAAATCAGGAATTAGCAGAAGCACTTCGTATTAAAGGACTTCCAACCTTAATGATTTATAAGGAGGGACAAATGATTTGGAGACAGTCTGGAGAGCTTGATGCGAATACTATAATCGGAATTGTTCAAGAACAATTTAACGTCTAAAACTTCTTTTATTTGATGTTGTCTTAGTGAATAATGTCAAATTTATATCCGTTTTCTTTTAAAAAATGAAGTGTTCGTGGCAAAGCAAATCTTAAATTTGGAGAAGCTTTAATACTGTCATGGAAAACAATCACACTGCCTGATTTTACGTTTTTTGTTACGTTTTCAAGGCATTTTTCAGGAGTGATGCTTTGATCAAAGTCAGCGCTCAAAACATCCCACATTACTATTTTATAGCCTAATTTTCTTAGTACTTTCGATTGTGCTTTTTTGATTTTTCCGTAAGGAGGACGAAACAGCAAACGATTAGGAGTTTTTTCTTGTTCGTCTAAAACCTCTGCGCAGTTTTTTACATTTTCAATATATTCATTGGTATGAATTTTCCATCCATTTACATGATTCATGGTGTGGTTTCCAATAGAATGACCATCTGTAATTAGCTTTTCAAATAAAGCTAGATTGGCTTTAATGTTTTTTCCAATGCAGAAAAAAGTAGCTTTTGCATCAAATTTTTTTAATTCAGATAAAACCCAGTCAGTAATTTCTGGAGTAGGGCCGTCATCAAAAGTTAGGTATATTTTCTTTTCATTGTTAGGAATGTCCCAGCAATATTTAGAAAATACCCTTTTTATAAATGAATTTGTTTTTACCCAATAAAAGCTCATCTTGAATTGAATTTACATTGTACGTAAAATTAAAAAATGCAGCGCTATTTATCAAACAGCGCTGCATTTTTTTAATTGTTAAGATTTTCGTATATTATCTATTCTTTTTCGCGTCCAAAACGTTCAAAAACATTTACATAAGTATTAAATGTCGTTTTATGTTTGTTGTAAAAAGCAGTGTCTTTATTGTCCTGCATAACATGCAGTAAACTTCTGTAACGTTCAATATCTGTAATAATATCTACTGCTAAATCAGTTTGGTCAGAAGGGGTTAAAGTACTGTAATAGTTTAAATCCTCTTTGTATTTTTGAACCAATTTGTTTAAAAGATCTTGTGCTTTTGCAGTTTCGCCAACTTTATAATAACCATCGGCAAAAGGTTCAACTAAAGAATAATAGCCAAATTTGTCTAAAGGCATTTTGGTTATAGCTAAATTAATGACTTTTTTAGCTTTGTCAATTTTACCCTCTTCAATAAGCTGGTTCATCAATCTTGAAAGATTCGTGCGATAAGTAATACTGTTTCTTCTTGTTTCAGGGTCGTGGTAAATTTTTTCGCTTTCGCTGTTACCCCAATCCCATTTCATTACAATATCATACATTTTATCTGCATCTATTTGTCCCATATCTAATGGACCTCCGTCTTTAGAAGGAGTATTTTTTACAGGAACCAATTTGTAAACCATTCCGTCTAACTGCAGATAATCTTTTAACCATAAATAATCTTCATCATCAAAAGCACCTCCGCTAAAATAAATCGGTCTTTTCCAATTGTTATTAGCTAAGATATCAAGCATCATTAGTCGGTTTTTGTACAATGCACCTCCCTTAATATTAATGTCTAAATAAGGAACAATAGAATCATTGTATTTAGGATTAACCACTTTGTTTTTGATGATAGTATTTTTATCAACGTTCACTCTAATTTTATTAGTTGGGTAGAAATGAATTGTCTGACCATTTTGTAAACCAACAGTTGATTTAGGATTTTTGATAAAATCTATAAAATCATTAAGATTCCAGCGGGTGTCAATTTTTTGAATATAAGCAACATAATCCAGTTTATCTCCTACATATTGATCATGGGTGAAAGAAATAGGAAGCGCATTAGATTCATACGATTTGGCTTTCATTTGATCGATGTACCAATCAGTCATAAATAAACTTGTATTTACGATTTTTACATCTGTCCTGAAATGCTCAATCTCCTGTGCGTACCAAAGCGGGAATGTGTCGTTGTCTCCAATAGTAAATAAAATAGCATCTTTATCGCAAGAACTTAAATAAGCCTTTGCCATTGCTAAAGCTGTATATCTGTTAGATCTGTCATGATCGTCCCAGTTTTGAGCAGCCATTAAAATAGGAGCAGCCAGTAAGCTTCCTGCAATAATAACTGGTCCTGCAATTTTTGGAGCTAGGTATTTTTGAATGCTTTCATAGAGCGAATAAACACCAAAACCAATCCAGATCGCAAAGACATAGAAGGAACCGACAAGAGCATAATCTCTTTCACGAGGTTCAAAAGGTCTTTCGTTCAAATATATTTTTAATGCAATTCCTGTAAATAAGAATAAAGCCAAAAGAACATAAAAGCTTTTTAGATCTTTATTTGCATGGTACATTAAACCAATTAAACCTAATATAAATGGAAGGAAATAATATACATTACGTCCTTTATTGTTTAATACGTCTGAAGGTAAATTGTCCTGTGATCCTAAATGAATAGAATCTAAAGGTTTAATACCACTGATCCAGTTTCCGTCTAAATTATCATACTTACCTTGAACATCATTTTGACGTCCAACAAAATTCCACATCAAATATCTCCAGTACATATATCCAAATTGGTATTCGAACATAAAACCAAAATTGTCTGCTGTAGTTGGTTTTTCAATAATTAAATAGTCCTTGTAGCTTTGCAGGAATTTAACATAACCTTCGTTATCAATTTGTTTTTGAGCGTAAGCATGTCTAAATTCAGAAACAGTTTTTTCAACTTCATTGCGTAATTGAGCAGTAGCCTTATTGTATTCATCTTCGCTCAACTGGCTTGGGTCAATTCCGTATTTAGCTAAATCCTCTTCATAATCATAATTAGGGTTGATTTTGAATTTCGGAGGATTTGTAAAGTTGATATAATTTTGAATGTGAGGAGTATCTGTACTCCACATTCTAGGCAGAATTGTTTTCTGATTGTCATCAGAATTTTGCTCTGCGTTTTTATAATTGTTGGTAATAATATATTTACCAGTTTTATAATCTCTCTCGTAGTTAGGTTTTTTGTCTAAATAAGGTGTTTTAGCATCAAGTCCAGAAAAAACTTCAGTATACTGAGGCCCATAAAACAAAGGATTTACACCATATTGTTCACGATTATAATACGCTAAAACCTCAATAGCATCTGAAGGTTTGTTTTCATTGATAACCGTATTAGCATTCGCACGAACAGGAAGCATCATCCAAGTAGAGAAACCAATCAGGATGAATAAAATACATAATATTATAGTGTTGTAAAATATTAAGCCTTTTTGTTTGGTAAATTTTAATCCAAAATAAAAGAAAGCGATAAATAACAATGCTACAAATATGGTTCCTGAATTAAAAGGAAGTCCCATGCTGTTTACCATAAAGATTTCGGTTTTTCCGAAAAAAGCCATGGTTAATGGAAGAAGTAATTTGAAAATAAATAATAAGATTCCAATAACAACAACATTGGCAATTAGAAAGTTCTTAATAGTAACTTTTTCGTAATGTTTGAAATAGTATAAAAATCCGATAGAAGGAATAGTTAGAAGAGCCATAAAGTGAACTCCAAACGAAAGTCCGACAACTAAAGAAATAATTAAAAGCCATTTATTTCCTTTTGGTTTGTCCATGTCTTGTTCCCAGCGTAAGCCAAGCCAAAAAAGCAATGCAATTAATAAAGATGCCATAGCATAAACCTCGGCTTCTACTGCATTAAACCAAAAACTGTCAGAAAAAGTATAAGCTAAAGCTCCAACAAATGAGCTTCCTAAAATAACAATCGAATTATTTTGATCAATCTCGGCAAAACGAGCTACAATCTTTTTTAAGATCATAGATGAAGACCAAAACATAAATAATATAGTGAAAGCGCTAGAAAAAACAGACATCATGTTAACCATTAGAGCTACATGCTGGGCATCAATAGCAAACATTGCAAAAAATGCACCCATCATTTGAAAAAGAGGAGCTCCCGGTGGGTGGCCTACTTCAAGTTTGGCAGCGGTAGCGATATATTCTCCGCAATCCCAAAAGCTCATTGTAGGTTCAACTGTTAAAGTGTAAGTAATTAAAGCGATTGCAAATGCAAACCAACCAATAATTGTATTCCATTTATTGAAATTGAATTGTGCCATATTTAGGTGTTAAAAATTTGAATGTTTTCTATCCTACAAAGAAAATGTTTTTTTGTGTAAAGAAACGAGCATTAACAAAAAATTCTACAAAACTATCTCCAAAAAGTAATGCATTGTATATTAAGTGTTTCTGTAGTTATAGGGGATTTTTAAATTAAAAAAAGCAAAAAAAATCATTTTTTTTTGCTCGAAAAGTTTGCACAAACTAAATAAAGCCTTAAATTTGCACTCGCTTAACAGCATTGCTGGTCTATGGTGTAATGGTAACACAACTGTTTTTGGTGCAGTCTTTCTAGGTTCGAGTCCTAGTAGACCAACATAAAGCCTCTCGGAAATGAGAGGCTTTTTTTATGCAAAAAAAATACCTTAAAAATTTGCATAAACTAAATAAAGTTCTAATTTTGCACCCGCTTAACAGCACTGCTGGTCTATGGTGTAATGGTAACACAACTGTTTTTGGTGCAGTCTTTCTAGGTTCGAGTCCTAGTAGACCAACATAAAGCCTCTAAGAAATGAGAGGCTTTTTTTATGCTGTAAATTTTAATTCAGGTTTTCATACTTGTAAAATCAGGTTTTTAATCAGGTTAAATGCTATTTTTTGATTAAGAAATTATTTTTATCTATCTGTATATTAGTATTTTATATATATTTGATATTGCAAAAAAAATACTGCAGTGTTTTTTTTGTTCTTAACTGATTTAATAATTTAATTGATTGAAATTATGGACAATTTAAAAAAATTGAATTTTACAGAGTTAGATCCTTCTGAGATGAAATTAGTGCAAGGGGGAGGCTGGGTTGATGATGTGGTAAAAATAGTAGACTTTTTAGGTGGTAATCTCGATGCGGCTGCGGCGTATCTTGGTATTACTGTAGAAGAGATACGTAGGTTGTTAGGGTTGTAATATGTATTGAAGATTATGTTACAAGTCTTTAATTCTTAATTTGTTGTAAAAAAAAGCTTCTCATTTGAGAAGCTTTTTATGTTGTGATTATTATTTAAACCTTTAAGGTAATTACAGGTTTCACAGCGTGATTGACTAACCCTTCGCTTATGCTTCCGTTAAAGAAGTGTGCGAAACCAGTTCTTCCATGTGTGCACATTCCTATAATGTCAGCGTTTATTTTGTTAGAGAAATTAATAATTCCTTTTTCAATATTGGTGTCATTGTAGGTTTGAGCTGTGTAATTGGTGATGCTAAACTGATCTACAAATTCATTAATGGCTTTCTCGGCAACGTGTGTAGGTTTAAAGCTGTTAGGAGTGCATATGTTTACAAGGTGTATTTTTGAGTCAAAGAATTTTGCAAAATTTAAAAGTTTTTCAAAAGGTTTTTTTGCTTCTTCTGAAAAATCAGAAGCGAAAACAATGTTAGTAGCATTAAAATTCGAAATATTTTCCTTGATAACTAGAACGGGTATTTCTGAATTTCGAACAACCTTTTCAGTATTAGATCCAATTAATAATTCTTCGACACCAGAAGAACCGTGTGAACCCATTACGATTAAATCTACATCATGATCTTTGCTGATTTGAATGATACCGTGTATTGGTTTGTCCATTTTTACGATTTCGGTTACCTCTATTCCTTCCAGATAAGGTCTTGCAGAAACTTCGTCCAGCATTTCATTTGCTTTTTTCATAAAAAGCATACTTTCGGGAATGCTGATTCCGCCCAAAATGGCGTCGTTTGCTTGATGTGGTAATTCGAGCATATGTAAAATAATGATCTCGGAATTGTTTCTTTTAGCAATTTGCGCGGCGACTTTTAAAGCGTCTTCTGCATGTTCTGAAAAATCGGTAGGTACTAAAATTCGTTTCATAGTTTTGAGGATTAATTGTATGAATAATTCAGTATTTTAATGCTTATATAAAGATAAGAAATATTTTTAGAGCAATCAATTTATTTGATTTATAAAAAAATCACTATATTTGCACTGTTATTTATTAAAATCTAAATAATGAGGGGACTAAATGTCCCCTCTTTTTATAAAATTATGACATTTAAAGAAAAAGTAAACGGATTAATTACGGAAGCTCTTCTGGAAAAACCATCTATCTTTTTGATTGATTTGGCAGTTTCGGATTCTTTTAAAATTAGTGTTGGTTTAGACGGTGATAATGGAGTGGCACTGCAGGATTGCATCGATATTAGTCGTGCAATAGAGAATAATCTGGATCGTGAAGAGCAGGATTTTTCGCTTGAAGTAGCATCAGTTGGAGTAGGGTCGCCTTTAAAATTAATAAGACAATACAAGAAAAATATTGGTAGAACGCTGATTGTTACTACAAATACTGAAAAAATCGAGGCAGAATTGATAGAAGCTAATGATGTTTTTATAATTTTGTCTTGGAAAGCAAGAGAACCGAAAAAAGTAGGAAAAGGAAAAGAAACAGTTCAAAAAGAGCAACAAATACCTTATACAGAAATTAAAGAGGCAGTTGTTACGGTAACATTTTAATTTTAATTAAAAAATTCGCATGGAAAATTTAGCATTAATCGATTCATTCTCAGAGTTTAAAGATAATAAACTTATTGATCGTGTAACGCTTATGGCAATTTTAGAGGACGTATTTAGAAATGCATTAAAGAAAAAATACGGTTCAGATGAAAATTTCGATATCATTATAAATCCTGATAAAGGGGATATGGAAATTTGGAGAAGAAGAGTAATTGTTGCCGATGAGGATCTTGATTTTGAAAATGAGGAGATTACATTGACTGAAGCAAGAAAAATTGAAGCGGATTTTGAAATTGGAGAAGAGGTTTCTGAAGAAGTAAAATTGATTGATTTAGGAAGAAGAGCTATCTTAGCGCTTCGCCAAAATCTAATATCTAAAATTCATGAGCACGATAATACAAATCTTTACAAACAATTTAAAGATATTATCGGTGATATTTATACAGCAGAAGTGCATCACGTACGTCCTAGAGTAGTTATTTTGGTTGATGACGAAGGAAATGAAATTGTTCTTCCAAAAGAAAAACAAATTCCATCTGACTTTTTCCGTAAAGGAGATAATGTTCGCGGTATTATTGAAAGCGTTGAATTAAAAGGAAATAAACCTCAAATTATTATGTCTAGAACTTCAGAAAAGTTCTTAGAAAAATTATTTGAACAAGAAATTCCAGAAGTTTTCGACGGTTTAATTACAGTTAAAAATGTAGTTCGTATTCCTGGAGAAAAAGCAAAAGTAGCTGTTGATTCTTATGATGATAGAATTGATCCGGTAGGTGCTTGTGTGGGAATGAAAGGTTCTCGTATTCATGGGATTGTTCGTGAATTAGGAAATGAAAATATTGATGTAATCAATTATACAAACAACATTCAATTGTTTATTACAAGAGCATTAAGCCCTGCAAAAGTTTCTTCTATCAAAATTGATGAAGATAACAAAAGAGCTGAAGTATTCTTGAAATTAGAAGAGGTTTCTAAAGCAATTGGTAGAGGTGGTCACAATATCAAATTAGCTGGTCAATTAACTGGTTATGAATTAGATGTTATTCGTGAAGGAGATGTTGCCGGTACTGTTGCAGATGAGGATGATGTTGAATTAACAGAATTTTCAGATGAAATCGAAGAATGGGTAATTGAAGAGTTTGCTAAAATAGGTTTAGATACTGCAAAAAGTATCTTGAAACATGAAGTAGAAGATTTAGTAAGAAGAACAGATTTAGAAGAGGAAACAATTCTAGATGTTATGAAAATACTAAAAGAAGAGTTTGACAGCTAAGAGATAGCTGATTCTGCTCTAACAACACAACGAAAAAGGTAATAATAAAAAGGTTATATGTCTGAAGAGAGAGTAATAAGAATAAATAAGGTTTTAAGGGAATTAAATATTTCGTTAGAAAGAGCTGTAGATTATCTAAAAGATAAGGGCATTGCTATTGATGCAAATCCTAATGCAAAAATTTCTGATAGTGAATTTAATATCCTTCAAAGTCAATTTGCGGGCGATAAGGGGAATAAGGAGGCTTCAAAAGAGGTTGGAGAAGAGAAAAGAAAAGAAAAAGAAGCATTGCGTGTAGAACGTGAAAAAGAAATTGAAGACAAACGCAGACAAGAAGAAGAGCGTCAAAAACAGCAAGAAATAATAAAAGCTAGAGCTGTTGTTTCAGGACCTGTACAAGTTGGTAAAATCGACTTGAATCCAAAAAAACCTGCAATTACTCCTTCTGAAGAAACAACTAAGGTTGAAGAACCAAAAGCAGTTGTTACACCTGTGCAGTCAGAAAAACCAGTTCAAAATGAAACTGTAAAATCTGAACCAGTAGTATCACAGCCGGTTTCGGAAACAAAAAAGGTTGAAAAACCTATTATTACTGAGAAAAAAGAAGTGAAATCAGAATCTAAAGCTGCGCAGGAGCCAATCGTATCGACTGATCCAGCAACTTCAGAGGAAACGATCACTACTCAATATCAAAAGCTTTCAGGAACAACTCTTACAGGGCAGACAATTGACTTGTCTCAATTTAATAAGCCTAAGAAAAAGAAAGAAGATCCTAAAGCGGCTCAGAATAAACCAGGTACTCCTGGGGCTGGTGGTAATAACGCAAATAAAAATAAGCGTAAAAGAATTGCTCCTAAACCTGGAACTCCTGGAGCGCCAAAACCTGCAACGGGTAATAACGCACCTGGAACTCCAAATCCAAATAAAATTACGCCAAATAATAATGGTGGAGGTTTTAATGCTAACAGAAGTGCTAGACCTGGTTTCGTAAAAGGAAATCGTCCTGCGATTGTAGCTAAAGTTGAGCCAACAGAAGAAGAAGTAAAAAACCAAATTAGAGAAACTCTTGAAAAACTTCAAGGTAAAGGAGGGAAATCTAAAGCGGCAAAATACAGAAGAGATAAAAGAGAAACGCACCGTCAGAAATCTGATGATGAGCAGAGAGCACTTGACGAAGGAAGTAAAACTATTAAGGTTACCGAATTTGTTACTGTAGGTGAAATTGCAATCATGACGGATGTGCCGATTACAAAAGTAATTGGAACTTGTATGTCTCTTGGAATCATGGTAACCATGAATCAGCGTTTAGATGCTGAAACATTAACTATCGTTGCAGATGAGTTTGGTTACGATGTAGAATTTATTACAGTAGATATCGAAGAAGCGATTGAAGTTGTAGAAGATAAAGAAGAAGATTTAGTAACAAGAGCGCCAATTGTTACAGTAATGGGTCACGTTGACCACGGTAAAACATCTTTACTGGATTATATTCGTAAAGAAAATGTTATTGCGGGTGAATCTGGAGGTATTACACAGCACATTGGGGCATATGGGGTTACTTTAGATAATGGACAAAAAATAGCTTTCTTAGATACTCCTGGTCACGAGGCGTTTACCGCAATGCGTGCACGTGGAGCTCAAGTTACAGATATCGCTATTATTGTAATTGCTGCGGATGATGATATCATGCCGCAAACTAAAGAGGCAATCAGTCACGCTCAAGCGGCTAATGTGCCAATTATATTTGCGATCAACAAAGTTGATAAGCCAAATGCTAACCCTGATAAAATTAAAGAAAGATTGGCAGGTATGAATTTACTTGTTGAAGACTGGGGAGGAAAAATCCAATCTCATGATATTTCTGCAAAAACAGGATTAGGAGTAAAAGAATTACTTGAAAAAGTTTTATTAGAAGCTGAAATCTTAGATTTAAAATCGAATCCAAATAAAGCGGCTCAGGGAACTGTAGTTGAAGCTTTCTTAGATAAAGGAAAAGGATATGTTTCTACAATTTTAGTTCAACACGGAACTTTGAAAATTGGAGATTACATGTTGGCTGGAAAACATCATGGTAAAGTTAAAGCGATGCATGATGAAAGAGGGCATACTGTTTTACAAGCAGGACCTTCAACACCAGTTTCTGTTTTAGGTTTGGATGGAGCTGCTACTGCAGGAGATAAGTTCAATGTATTTGAAGATGAAAAAGAAGCAAAACAAATTGCATCTAAACGTTCTCAATTAATGCGTGAACAATCTGTACGTACACAAAGACATATTACACTTGATGAAATTGGTCGTCGTATTGCTCTTGGTCAGTTTAAAGAATTAAATGTTATCCTTAAAGGAGACGTTGATGGATCTGTTGAAGCATTATCAGATTCGTTCTCTAAACTTTCTACAGAAGAAGTTCAAATTAATATCATTCATAAAGGTGTCGGTGCAATTACAGAAACTGACGTTAACTTAGCTTCTGCATCTGATGCAATTATTATTGGATTTAACGTTCGTCCTGCAGGAAATGCTAGACAGCTTGCTGATAAGGAAGAAATCGATATCCGTTATTATTCTATTATTTATGCTGCTATCGATGACTTGAAAGATGCAATGGAAGGAATGTTAGCACCAGAGATGAAAGAAGAAGTTTTAGGAACTGCGGAAATCCGTGAGATTTTCAAAATTTCTAAAGTAGGTTCAATTGCAGGTTGTATGGTAACAGATGGTAAAATCTTGAGAAGCTCTAAAATTAGAGTTATTAGAGATGGAGTTGTAGTTCATACAGGTGAATTAGTTGCTTTAAAACGATTCAAAGATGATGTTAAAGAAGTAAGTAAAGGTTATGATTGTGGTATTCAAATAAAAGGATTTAATGACATTGAAATCAACGATGTAATTGAAGCTTACCATGAAGTAGCTATTAAAAAGAAATTGAAATAATATTCAATAAATTATATGTAAAGTCCCAATGCAAATTGGGACTTTTTTTTATGGTTATGTTTAATTGCTGGCTTATTTTTTTATGAATTAAATGTGTAATTTAGTTGAATCAATTTTATAAAACTTATTGAATATGAAACTAAGAATATGTACAATTGTTTTGTTAATCAGTTTTTCTTCTTTATGCTTTTCACAGGAAGCTGTAGAGAAAGCTGCGCCTCCTGCTGGTAATGCATTAGTTGGAGATTACTATGGATCAGATGTTTCAAATGGCTCAGTTAATAAGGCGGTTTCGGTTGAGAAATTAGAGAAAGATTTAAAGATTACTAACAAAATAGAAAATGTAGCTGTAAAAGGCGAAGTGACGGATGTTTGTCCAAAGAAAGGATGTTGGTTGAGTCTTAAGACTGAAGATGGATCTGTTTTCTTTGTTAAAATGAAAGATTATGCTTTTTTTGTTCCTACAGCACTAAAAGGTAAAAATGTAGTTTTAGAAGGTGTTGCTGAGAAAAAAGTTACTTCTGTTGAAGAATTGAAACATTATGCAAAGGATGCTAAAAAGACAAAAGATGAAATAGATGCGATCAAGTCACAAAAAGAAGAAATAAGATTTTTAGCGAATGGAATTAAAGTAGTAAATTAATTGTTGCTGCGATTCAAGTATTAAAATTTTGATATAAAGCTGATTTAATAAAAGTTTGTGCAATGTTGCTTCAGTCTCTAATTAAAAGGAGGTTTTGTTTTAAAATGATTGTTTTTACTTGTGTTTTAATGAATTGTAGTCACTATTGAGAATATAAAAAAAGCGAGATGTTTATCTCGCTTTTTTAGTGTCTTATTTTCCAGGTTTGAGTAAGAAAACGCTTTTGTATCTTTTTTTAATTTCAACTAAATTTCTTTCAGCTTCTATTCTGGTTTTAAAGTTTCCTACAATTACTTTGTAATTTGGAGTGCTAAATATAATTGTTCCGTCAATGTTTGAATTTTCTCTTTTAAAATCCGACAGTGTTTTTTTTGCTTCATCGCTTTTCCCGCTGAAGATTTGGATTCGATAAGTATCGTTTGTATTTATTGACGTGTTAATTTTACGTTTGTCATTTAACAATTGCTCAAATTTAGGATCTTGATTCAATGTTAAATTTTGGTCTTGTGCGTTAATGTTATGCGCAAAAGCAATCGTTGTAATTGTTAATAAAAGGCTTTTTGAAGGACTTAAAATTCTCATAATGTGATGGTTTTTATGCAAAAATACTATTTAAAGTTTGAGTGTAAAATTTTAATATTATTTAGAATTGATATAAATTGATATTTAAGGGTATTTTAAGGTTTTGAGAATAGTTCATAAGTCGTATTTTTGTGCAAGTTTTAAAAGAGGGTGTGTGTTTTTACTGAATCTAATACAGAAAAAATCATACCAAAAATTAGTAGACAATTATTTATACTATATGAAAAAGGTGGGTAACCATAATTCGATCTCAAGAAAATTGCTGTTTGGCTTATCGCTGACGTTAATTTTCTCCCTAACTTCATTTGCTCAAGATGCTGCTGCTCCGGCGGCGCCTGAAGCTGCGGCTGCTGCTCCTGCTGCAGGTGGCGGTGATCCAGTAAAAGGGAAGGAACTTTTTAATGCAAATTGCGCTGCATGTCACAAATTAGATGCTAAATCAACTGGTCCTGCTTTAAGAGGGGTAGCGGCTAAGCATGATATGGCTTGGATTTACAAGTGGGTGCATAACAGTTCTGACATGATTAAGTCAGGTGATCCTGTTGCTGTTAAACTTTTTGAGGAAAATAACAAAGCTGTTATGACTTCGTTTCCTCAATTGTCTGAAGGAGATATTGATAATATTATAGCCTATACTTCTGAAGTAAAAGCTGAGCCTGCAAAGGCTCCTGGAGCTGCAACGCCTCCTGGTACTGATGTTCAAGGCGGTGGAATTTCAAATAACATTATTTTAGGAGCTCTTGCTCTTGTAATGGCTATTTTAGTTGTGATGTTGTTCATGGTGAACAAGGTTCTAACTAAAGTTGCAAATAAAAATGGTATTGAAGTTGCGCCAAAAGAAGCTAGAACTCCAATCTGGAAAGCTTTCGTTAAAAATCAATTTTTGGTTTTAGTGACTTCTATCTTTTTGCTTTTGGCAAGTAGTTATTTTGTATACGGATACTTGATGCAAGTAGGTGTAGATCAGAATTATGAGCCAATTCAGCCAATTCACTATTCTCACAAAATTCACGCTGGTGATAACGAAATCAATTGTAAATATTGCCACTCTGCTTCTCGTGTAAGTAAAACAGCTGGAATTCCTTCATTGAATGTTTGTATGAACTGTCATAAAAATATTTCTGAGGTTGCTGAAACAACTGCTACTCCTGAGTACAGTAAAGCTTTCTATGATGCGCAGATTCAAAAATTATATGATGCTGTTGGATGGGATAAGACTAAACAGGCTTATACTGGAAAAACTCAACCTGTAAAATGGGTTCGTATTCATAATCTTCCTGATTTTGTTTACTTCAATCACTCACAACACGTTTCTGTTGCTGGAATTGAATGTCAAACTTGTCACGGACCAGTTCAAGAATTTGAAATCATGAAGCAATACTCTAAATTAACAATGGGATGGTGTGTGGATTGCCACAGAAAAACTGATGTTAAGATGGAAGGTAACGCTTACTATGATAAGATTCACGCTGAACTTTCTAAAAAATACGGTGTAGAGAAATTAACTGCAGCGCAAATGGGAGGTTTAGAATGCGGTAAATGCCACTATTAATCGATTTATTAAGATTTTAATATATATATACAATGTCATCAAACAAAAAATACTGGAAAAGTGTTGAAGAGCTAGAAAATAGCTCTATTGTTGAGGCGCTTAGAAATAACGAGTTTGTTGAAGAAATTCCTACTGATGAGTTTTTGGGTAACGCTGATGCTTTATCTACATCAGGGACTTCACGTCGTGACTTTTTAAAGTACGTAGGGTTTAGTACTGCAGCTGTTACATTAGCTGCCTGCGAAGGTCCTGTTCACAAGTCTATCCCTTATGTATTACAACCAGAGCAAATCATTCCTGGTGTTGCGGATTATTATGCAACTACAGTTTTTGATGGTTTTGATTTTGCTAATCTTTTGGTGAAAACTCGCGAGGGTCGTCCAATTAAAATTGAAAACAATAAAATTGCAGGAGCTAAATTTTCTGCGAATGCTAGAATTCATGCTTCTATATTAGGGTTGTATGATAGCGGTCGTTTGAAAGAGCCTAAAGTAGATGGAAAAGATTCTACTTGGTCTGCTGCTGATCTAAGAATCAAATCTAGCTTAGCTGATGCAAAAGCTAAAGGTGGTCAAGTTGTATTGTTAACTAATACTTTAGCAAGTCCATCTACAGAAAAATTAATTGCTGAGTTTATTGCTAAAAATCCTAATGCGAAGCATGTTGTCTATGATGCAGTTTCTTCATCTGAAGCTTTAGATGCTTTTGAATCTGTATTTGGTGAGAGAGCTTTAGTAGATTACGATTTTTCAAAATCTTCTTTAATTGTATCTGTTGGTGCTGATTTCTTAGGAGACTGGCAAGGTGGTGGATATGACACTGGATATGCACAAGGACGTATTCCTCAAAACGGAAAAATGTCTCGTCACTTTCAGTTTGAATCAAATATGACATTATCTGGAGCTGCTGCAGATAAGCGTGTTCCAATGACTACAGCTGTTCAAAAACAAGCTTTAGTTCAAATTTATAATATTATTGCAGGTGCTTCTGTTCCTGTGGCTTTAGATGAAAAAGTTAAAGCTGAAGTAGTAAAAGCTGCTCAGCAACTTAAAGCTGCTGGACCAAAAGGAGTTTTAGTATCTGGAATTGAAGATAAAAATGCTCAATTATTAGTATTAGCTATTAATCAAGCATTGGCTAGTGAAGCTTTCACTACAGCTGGAGCAAGACAAATTAGAAAAGGTTCTAATGCAGTTGTTGCACAGTTAATTAAAGATTTGAACGCTGGAAGTGTTCATACTTTAATTATGAGCGGAGTTAATCCAGTTTATACATTAGCTGATTCTGCTGCTTTCGTATCTGGATTGAAAAAAGTTAAAACTTCTGTTACTTTTGCATTAAAAGAAGATGAAACTGCGTCAATTGTTACAGTTGCTGCACCGGCTCCTCATTATTTAGAGTCTTGGGGTGATGTTGAATTGACAACAGGAACTTATAGTTTGACTCAACCTACTATTCGTCCTATCTTTAATACAAAACAATTTCAAGACGTTTTATTATCATTAAATGGTACTCCGGGTACTTTTTATGATTATATAAAAGCAAATTCAGGAGTGTTTACTGCTGGGTCATCTTGGAATAAAGTCTTGCATGATGGTGTTTATGTAGTTGGTGCTACTGCTTTGGCTGGTGGCGCAATTGATGCTACTGCTGCTGCAAGTGCTGTTGCAAGATCTAAATCAGCTGGAGACTTTGAGTTAGTATTGTATACTAAAACGGGTATGGGTGATGGACAACATGCAAATAACCCTTGGTTGCAAGAATTTCCAGATCCAATCACAAGAGTTTCTTGGGATAACTATGTTACTGTTTCAAATGCTGATGCTAAGAAAATCGGCTTGTCAAATGAAATTGTTGCAAACGGAGGTTTAAATGGTAGTTATGCTACTATTACGACAGCTGACGGAGTTAAATTGGAAAATGTTCCAGTTATCGTTCAGCCAGGTCAAGCAGTTGGAACTATTGGTTTAGCTGTTGGTTATGGACGTAAAGCATCTCTAAAAGAAGAAATGCAAGTAGGTATTAATGCTTACGCTTTATATAAAGGATTTAATGGAGTTCAATCTGTATCTATCGTTAAAGCTGGTGGAGAACATGAGTTTGCTTGTGTTCAAGGTCAAAAAACTTTAATGGGTAGAGGAGATATTATTAAAGAAACTTCTTTAGAAGTATTTAATACTAAAGATGCAGAACATTGGAATGAAAAACCAATGGTATCTTTAGATCACCAAGAAGTAGAGGCTACAACAGTAGACCTTTGGGAATCATTCGACCGTACAACTGGTCATCATTTTAATCTTTCAATTGACTTAAACGCTTGTACTGGATGTGGTGCTTGTGTTATTGCTTGTCACGCTGAGAACAACGTTCCTGTTGTAGGAAAAGCGGAAGTTAGAAGAAGCCGTGATATGCACTGGTTGCGTATCGATAGATATTATTCTTCTGAAAGCACTTTTGAAGGCGATAACGAAAGAAAAGAAGGAATTGCTGGTTTATCTAGTTCATTATCTACATTTAATGAGATGGAAAAACCTGGGGATAATCCTCAAGTAGCATTCCAGCCAGTAATGTGTCAGCACTGTAACCACGCACCGTGTGAGACAGTTTGTCCTGTGGCTGCTACATCTCATGGTCGTCAAGGTCAAAATCATATGGCTTACAACAGATGTGTTGGTACTCGTTATTGTGCAAACAACTGTCCTTATAAAGTACGTCGTTTCAACTGGTTCTTATATAACAAGAATAGTGAATTCGATTATCATATGAATGACGATTTAGGTCGTATGGTATTAAATCCAGACGTAAACGTTCGTTCTCGTGGTGTTATGGAAAAATGTTCTTTCTGTATCCAAAGTACTCAAGCTGTAATTCTTCAAGCAAAACGCGAAGGAAGAGTAGTTGCAAAAGATGAGTTTAACAATGCTGTTGCTTGTTCTGCTGCTTGTTCTTCTGGAGCTATGATTTTTGGAGACGTTAATGATAAAGAAAGTGAAGTTGCTAAACTTGCTGAAAGCGAAAGAGCATATCACTTATTAGAGCATGTGGGTACAAAACCAAATGTTTTCTATCATGTTAAAGTTAGAAATACTTAGAAAAATTATTAATTAAGAAACAATATAAAGGATTATGTCGTCTCATTACGAAGCACCCATTAGAAAACCTTTAGTTATAGGTGATAAATCATATCACGATGTAACTGTAGATGTGGCAGCGCCTGTTGAAGGACCTGCAAATAAACAATGGTGGATTGTATTTACAATCGCATTAGTAGCCTTCCTTTGGGGGTTAGGTTGTATAATTTACACCGTATCTACCGGTATCGGAACATGGGGATTAAATAAAACAGTTGGTTGGGCTTGGGATATCACTAACTTCGTTTGGTGGGTAGGTATTGGTCACGCCGGAACATTAATTTCTGCGGTATTACTACTTTTCCGTCAACGTTGGAGAATGGCTATTAACCGTTCTGCAGAAGCGATGACTATCTTCTCGGTAGTACAAGCAGGTCTATTTCCAATTATTCACATGGGACGTCCATGGTTAGCATACTGGGTTTTACCTATTCCAAATCAATTTGGATCTCTATGGGTAAACTTTAACTCACCATTACTTTGGGACGTATTTGCGATTTCAACGTATCTTTCAGTATCATTAGTTTTCTGGTGGACTGGTTTGTTACCTGACTTTGCAATGCTTCGTGATAGAGCTATAACTCCATTTAATAAAAGAGTTTATTCTATCTTAAGTTTTGGATGGAGTGGTAGAGCAAAAGACTGGCAGCGTTTTGAAGAAGTATCTTTAGTATTAGCTGGTTTGGCTACTCCTCTTGTACTTTCTGTACACACGATTGTATCTATGGACTTTGCTACTTCTGTAATTCCTGGATGGCATACAACAATTTTCCCTCCTTACTTCGTTGCGGGAGCGGTATTCTCAGGATTCGCAATGGTTAATACGTTGTTGATCGTTATGAGAAAAGTTTCTAATCTTGAAGCATACATTACATTACAACATATTGAATTGATGAATATCATTATTATGATTACTGGTTCTATTGTTGGGGTTGCTTATATTACTGAGTTATTTGTAGCTTGGTATTCAGGAGTAGAGTATGAGCAATATGCATTCTTAAATAGAGCTACTGGACCTTACTGGTGGGCATATTGGTCGATGATGACTTGTAACGTGTTCTCTCCTCAGTTCATGTGGTTTAAAAAATTAAGAACTAGTATCATGTTCTCATTCATTATTTCGATTGTAGTAAATATCGGAATGTGGTTCGAAAGATTCGTAATTATTGTTACTTCTTTACATAGAGATTACCTTCCATCTTCTTGGACAATGTTCTCACCAACATTTGTTGATATTGGAATTTTCATTGGAACAATTGGTTTCTTCTTCGTATTGTTTTTATTGTATTCAAGAACTTTCCCTGTAATTGCTCAGGCAGAGGTTAAAACAATTTTGAAAGGAACAGGAGATAATTACATTAGAGAAAGAGCAAATAAAGATTCACATCATGAGTAATAAAGTTATATACGCCATTTATAATGACGATGACATTTTGATGGATGCAGTAAAGAAAACTAGAGCTGCTCATCATCATATTGAAGAGGTTTTTACTCCATTCCCAGTTCACGGATTGGATAAAGCTATGGGATTAGCACCAACGAGATTAGCAATATGTGCTTTTTTATACGGATGTGTTGGTATTTCTGTTGCAACAACTATGATGAGCTACATCATGATTCATGACTGGCCGCAAGATATTGGAGGTAAACCAAGTTTTAGTTTTATACAAAACATGCCTTCTTTTGTGCCAATTATGTTTGAGATGACTGTATTCTTCGCAGCTCACTTAATGGTAATTACTTTTTATATGAGAAGTAGATTATGGCCTTTTAAAGAAGCTGAAAATCCAGATGTTAGAACAACAGATGACCATTTCTTAATGGAAGTTGCTGTAAATAATAACGAAGCTGAATTGGTTTCTTTCTTTGAAGGAACGGGTGCGGTTGAAGTTAAAGTAATAGAAAAGAATTAATTGTAGCTATGAAAAGGATATATAAAATAACACTTTTAGTTGGTATAACTATTTTAGTTTCATCTTGCCACAATAATTCGGCACCGAACTATCAGTATTTCCCTAATATGTATGAATCTGTAGCTTATGAGCCATATACAGAAGCAAAAATATTTAAAGGAGGAAAAGAAGGACAGCTTCCTGTTGCAGGAACTATTAATAGAGGTTTTGAGCCTTATGAATATGAAAATTCAACTGCTGGTTACGAATTGGCTAAAGCTAATTTAAAATCTCCTTTGGATTCTATTGAAAGAAATTCTGGAAAAGGTAAAGAGCTTTTCGAGATTTACTGTATTAGCTGCCATGGCGCTACTGGTAATGGTAAAGGTAAATTGGTTGAGAGAGAAAAATTTCTTGGAGTACCTAGCTATAAAGACAGAGAAATCACTGAAGGAAGTATCTTTCATGTTGAGACTTATGGTTTAAATGCAATGGGTTCACATGCAAATCAATTAAGTGCTCACGAACGTTGGTTAGTTGCTGACTATGTTCTGAAACTAAAAAGCCAATTATAATTGTTGAACAAACTGATCGTAATAGATATGTATACATTTTCAAGTAAATTAAAAACTTTTTCTATCATCTTAATGGCCGTTGGTTTATTAGGAATTGGGTATGGTTTTTTAAGTGCGCCAAAAGATATTCAAGAAGTTGAAAAAATACTAGCTGCAGAAGAACATGGTTCTCATGGTGCTGCACATGAAGAAAAAGCGGAGGCATCTCATAAAGAAGAAGGTCATCATGCTGCTGCTGAAGCTGCACATGACACTCACAAAGGTGCTGAGCACGCTGAAGTTTCTGGTGCTAATGAACACGAGAAACATTTAGAGCACGTATTGCACCAATTACAAAACAAACCTTGGTCTGCAGTATATGTAGCTTGTATTTTCTTTTTACTGCTTTCTATGGGAGTTTTAGCTTTTTATGCTATTCAACAAGTTGCTCAGGCAGGTTGGTCTCCAGTTTTATTTAGAGTAATGCAAGGTATAACAGCTTATTTACCAGCTGGTTCAATTATCTTTTTTATAATTTTAGTTTTATGTGGATTACATTTCAACCATATTTTTGTATGGTTAGGTGAAGGTGTAACAGATCCTAATAGTCCAAATTATGACGCTATTATTGCAGGTAAGTCAGGATATTTAAACTTTCCTTTCTGGATTGCAAGAGCTTTCATCTTTTTATTAGGGTGGAACATCTACCGTCATTTTTCTAGAAAAAACTGTTTAGCACAAGATGAGGCAAACGATGATCTTTATTACAAAAAGAATTTCAAAGCTTCTGCTGGATTCTTAGTATTCTTTATTGTTTCTGAGTCTATTATGTCTTGGGATTGGATTATGTCTTTCGATCCACACTGGTTTAGTACTTTGTTTGGATGGTACGTATTTGCTTCGTTCTTCGTAAGTGGAATTACTTCTATTGCTTTAGTGACTATATACTTAAAATCTAAAGGATACTTAGAGTATGTAAATACTAGTCATATTCACGATTTAGCTAAATTTATGTTTGGTATTAGTGTATTCTGGACTTATTTATGGTTCTCTCAATTCATGTTAATTTGGTATGCTAATATTCCAGAAGAGGTAACTTATTTCGTAACAAGAATTCAATTATATAACCTTCCATTCTTCGGGGCGGTTGTTATGAACTTTGTTTTCCCATTATTAATATTAATTAATACTGACTTTAAACGCCTTAACTGGGTTGTTGTTATGGCTGGTGTTGTAATATTATTAGGTCATTATGTTGATTTCTTTAATATGATTATGCCTGGTACAGTAGGAGACAAATGGTTTATTGGAGTTCCTGAAATTGCATCTATTCTTTTCTTCTTAGGTTTATTTATATTTGTTGTATTTACTGCATTAACTAAATCTCCTTTGCTTGCAAAAAGAAATCCTTTCATTGAAGAAAGTAAACATTTTCATTATTAATATTTAAAGAAGTAAACAGATGACAAGTTTGTTGGTAATTATAGTTTTAGTTTTATTAGCAGTTGCATTATGGCAATTGACCAAGATATTTGATCTTACTCAAGTAGGAGCATCTTCGGACGATTCTCAAGTTGCATCAGATAATGATAATAACATTCAGGGATATATTTTGTTTGGCTTTTTAGCGTTCATCTATATATTTACTATTTATGGTTTACTAAAATGGGGTAATTTAGCACTTCATACTCCTGCATCAGAGCATGGACTTTTAGTAGATAATTTAATGAATATTACTTGGGTTTTAATTTTTACTGTTCAAGTTATTACTCAAGGTTTATTATATTGGTTTTCTTTCAAATACAAAGGGAATAAAGATAAAAAAGCATTGTTTTTTGCTGATAGTAATAAATTAGAGGCAATTTGGAGTATTATTCCTTCTGTTGTTTTAGCTTGTTTAATTCTTTATGGATTGTATGCTTGGAACAATATCATGTTTGTTGATAAAGATGAAGATGTTATAGAGATTGAATTATATGCTCAACAGTTTAAATGGACTGCAAGATATGCAGGTGCTGATAATACTTTAGGAAAAGCTAACGTGAGATTAATCGAAGGTGTAAATACTTTAGGAGTAGATATGTCTGATAAAAATTCTCAAGATGATATTGTAGTTTCTGAATTACATATCCCAAAAGGAAAAAAAGTGCATTTTAAAATGCGTTCTCAAGACGTTTTACACTCAGCTTACTTTCCTCACTTTAGAGCACAAATGAACTGTGTTCCTGGTATGGTTACTGAATTTGCTTTTGTTCCAACTTATACTACTGCTGAATACAGAGAGTTGCCATTTATGGTTGAAAAGGTTGCACATATTAATAAGCTTAGAGCTGAAAAAAGCGTTGATTTAGTTGCAAAGGGAGGTACAGCATTAGATCCTTATACATTTGATTATTTATTATTATGTAATAAAATTTGTGGAGCTTCACATTATAACATGCAAATGAAAGTTGTTGTAGATACTCCAGAAGACTACAAGAAATGGTTAAGTGAGAAAACTACTTTAGCTCAGGATATCAAAGCGGCTGCGGCTGCTGAGAAACCAGCTGCTGAAGGAGCTGCACCAACTACAGACACTGCTGCAAAAGTAATCGATACTGTTAAAGCAGTTGTTGATACAGTTAAAGCGGCTGTAGCTAAAGTTGCGATGAAATAATATTATTAAGAAAATTTAAAGTACACATATATGTCAGCAGAAGCGCACGATCACGATCACGGACACGATCACGAGCACGAACATCATCATAAAGACACGTTCATTACTAAATATATTTTTAGTATTGATCACAAAATGATTGCTAAGCAATACTTGATTACTGGTATTGTTATGGGAGTAATTGGTATTGCAATGTCCCTGCTTTTCAGAATGCAATTGGCATGGCCAGAGGAGTCTTTTAAGATATTTAATGTTTTATTAGGAGATAAATTTGCACCTGATGGTGTAATGGCAAATGATATTTATTTAGCTTTAGTTACAATCCACGGTACCATCATGGTATTCTTTGTACTGACGGCTGGTTTAAGTGGAACTTTTAGTAATTTACTTATTCCGCTTCAAATTGGTGCAAGAGATATGGCTTCTGGGTTCATGAATATGATTTCATACTGGTTGTTTTTCATCTCTGCTGTAGTAATGTTATGTTCTTTATTTGTTGAGGCTGGACCAGCTTCTGCAGGTTGGACGATTTACCCTCCATTAAGTGCTTTACCACAAGCAATTCCAGGATCTGGTACAGGTATGACTTTATGGTTAGTTTCAATGGCTATCTTTATTGCATCTTCATTAATGGGATCATTAAACTACATTGTAACAGTTATCAATTTAAGAACAAAAGGAATGTCTATGACTAGACTTCCACTTACAATCTGGACATTTTTCGTAACAGCTATTATTGGTGTTATTTCTTTCCCAGTATTGTTATCTGCAGCTTTATTATTGATTTTTGATAGAAGTTTTGGTACTTCATTCTTCTTATCAGATATCTATATTGCAGGAGAGGTTTTACATTATCAAGGAGGTTCTCCAGTATTGTTTGAACACTTATTCTGGTTCTTAGGTCACCCTGAGGTTTACATTGTAATTTTACCTGCAATGGGTCTTGTTTCTGAAATTATGGCTACCAACTCTCGTAAACCAATTTTCGGATATAGAGCGATGATTATGTCAGTTCTTGCTATTGCATTCTTATCTACTATCGTTTGGGGTCACCATATGTTTATTTCAGGTATGAATCCTTTCTTAGGATCTGTATTTACTTTTACAACTTTATTGATTGCAATTCCATCTGCTGTAAAAGCATTTAGCTGGATTACAACTTTATGGAAAGGTAATTTACAATTCAACCCTGCTATGTTATTCTCAATTGGAATGGTTTCTACTTTCATCACTGGAGGTTTAACTGGAATCATTTTAGGAGATAGTACTTTAGACATTAACGTTCACGATACTTACTTTGTAATTGCTCACTTTCACTTAGTAATGGGTATCTCTGCACTTTATGGAATGTTTGCTGGTATTTACCACTGGTTCCCTAAAATGTACGGAAGAATGCTAAATAAAAATTTAGGTTATATTCACTTCTGGGTAACTGCGGTTTGTGCTTATGGAGTTTTCTTCCCAATGCACTTTATTGGATTAGCTGGTTTACCAAGACGTTATTATACGAACACAAACTTCCCATTATTTGATGATTTACAAAATGTAAATGTTTTGATTACAACATTTGCTCTTGTAGGAGGTGCGTTCCAATTAGTATTCTTATACAACTTCTTTAGTAGTATTTTCTACGGTAAGAAAGCAGTTCAAAACCCTTGGAGATCTACAACTTTAGAGTGGACAACTCCAGTTGAGCATATCCACGGAAACTGGCCAGGAGAAATTCCTCACGTATACCGTTGGCCGTATGACTACAGTAACCCAAATCATGATGTAGATTTTGTACCTCAAAATGTACCAATGAAAGAAGGTGAAGAAGTTTTACACCACTAGAAATAAAATAATTAAAGGCTGTCAGAGATGACAGCCTTTTTTGTTTAGTTAAAGTTTTGAACGTTCAGTTTTACTATTTTACAAAACTAATTAGTTTCTATATCTTTGTAGGATGAATGAAAATCTAGATCCTACTACGAAAGGATATAACCCAGAAGAATTAGATCTTGAAAAAAGATTGCGTCCGCTGTCATTTGATGATTTTGCAGGACAAGATCAAGTTTTGGAAAATTTGAAAGTATTTGTTGCTGCAGCAAATCAAAGAGGTGAAGCTCTTGATCATGCTCTATTTCATGGGCCTCCAGGTTTGGGAAAAACAACACTTGCCAATATCCTAGCCAATGAGTTAGAAGTTGGCATTAAAATTACTTCGGGACCTGTTCTCGATAAGCCTGGTGATTTAGCTGGTTTGTTGACAAATCTCGACGAAAGGGATGTTTTATTTATTGATGAGATTCATCGTCTAAGTCCAGTTGTTGAAGAATACTTATATTCGGCAATGGAGGATTTTAAGATTGATATCATGATTGAATCAGGTCCGAATGCGAGAACTGTTCAAATCAATTTGAATCCTTTCACACTTATTGGAGCTACCACAAGATCAGGTTTGTTAACGGCCCCAATGCGTGCTCGTTTTGGAATTTCTTCACGTTTACAATATTATACTACAGAACTTTTAACGACAATTGTTGAAAGAAGTGCTTCTATATTAAAAATGCCAATTGCCCTTGATGCTGCGATTGAAATAGCTGGTCGAAGTAGAGGAACTCCTCGTATTGCAAATGCTTTACTTAGAAGAGTTCGTGATTTCGCACAAATAAAAGGTAACGGTACCATAGATTTAGAGATCGCTCGCTATGCTTTAAAAGCATTGAATGTCGATGCTCATGGCTTGGATGAAATGGATAATAAAATCTTGCTTACAATTATTAATAAATTTAAAGGAGGACCAGTAGGACTTTCAACTTTAGCAACGGCGGTTAGTGAAAGCAGCGAAACTATTGAAGAAGTTTATGAACCTTTTTTGATTCAAGAAGGATTTATTATGCGAACTCCTCGTGGTAGAGAAGTTACAGATAAGGCCTATAAACATTTAGGAAAGATAAATACAAACATTCAAGGTGGATTGTTTTAATTCATATAGACATGTCTATCAGTAAAAAATACAATTATCCGCCTAAGCTTTCTATTTTTAGATTTTTCTTGGATGCAGAAGGAGTTCGAAGAAATCCTATACCGTATCATGAAAAATACTTTAGAAATTTTGGTGATTCTTTTTCTATAAAAATTGGAAGTTCACGTCATATTATCTTATCAAGGGATAATGAGGTAGCGCAATACATATTACAGAAGAATCAAAAAAACTATCATAAGTCTAAGTTTCAATCTGTTTATCTTTCTAAATATTTAGGAAAGGGGCTTTTGACTGTTGATGGCGATTTTTGGTTAAAACAAAGAAGACTTATCCAGCCTGCTTTTCATAAACAAAAAATGAATCAGCTGGTTGAAAATATGAGATTGACTATTATTTCGGAGTTAGATGGACTTGTTGAAAACAAAAAGGTTGATCTTTTTCCAATAATGAGTGAATTGGCATTTAATGTTGTTGCTAAATCATTATTTCAGTTTTCGATACCAGAAGAAAAATTAAATCGTATTAAATTTATTATTGAAGAAGTTCAAAATTTTTTAATTAAAGAAATTAGGCTTCCTCATAAAGCTTGGTGGTTTTCTGTTAGCGGTCAAGTTAAAAAACATCTTGCACTAGCCGAAGAGAATAATAGCATAATTCAAGAGATTATTGAGGAGAGGACCAACTCAAGAACTGAGGTAAATGATTTACTTAATATGCTTCTTGAAACCCGTTATGAAGATACTGGCGAGGGAATGTCTGTAAAGCAATTAATAGATGAAATAAAAATTTTATTTATAGCCGGACATGAGACAACTGCAAATGCTTTAACTTTTACATTACACTTATTAGGAAATAATCAGGAAGTACAGCAAAAAGTGTTCGATGAAATCACGAAAATTGAATCTGAGACGGATGATGTTGTGGAGCAGCTTCAAAGAATGACCTACACTAATGCGGTTTTAAATGAGTCTATGAGATTATATCCACCTGCATGGATAACAGATCGCCAAAATGTAGAAGACGATATATTAGCAGGGTTTAATATTAAAAAAGACACTTTGATTGGTGTTTCTTTTTATGAATTACATAGAAATCCAAAATATTGGGAAAATCCACATGCTTTTAATCCAGATCGATTTTTAGGAGAACAAAGAAAGCAATCTATGCAATATTTTTATCCTTTTGGAGCAGGACCCAGAATGTGTATTGGAGCTGGTTTTGCCATTTATGAAATGTGTCTTGCTATTTCTTATATAGTTAAAAAGTACAAAGTTATTTCTGCTGGAAGTACTGTGAACTTTAATCCGTTAATTACATTAAAACCTGTTGGAATAGAAGTTACTTTTTCTAAAAGATAATGATTAATTCTAAAGAGAAATATTCGAATTTTATAAAAGCCGAAGCTAAAAGACTCGGCTTTCTTTCTTGCGGAATATCGAAAGCAGGATTTTTAGAAGACGAAGCACCTCGGCTTGAAAAATGGCTTAATAATAACCATAACGGGAAAATGGCTTATATGGAAAACCATTTTGATAAACGTTTGGATCCAACTTTACTGGTTGAGGATGGAAAAAGTGTTGTTTCCCTTTTACTTAATTACTATCCAGAATCTTTGCAGAATGATGAAAGTTTTAAGATTTCAAAATATGCGTATGGACAGGATTATCATTTTGTAATTAAAGATAAACTAAAAGAATTTCTACACTCTATCCAAGAAAATATTGGAGAAGTATCTGGACGTGCTTTTGTTGACTCCGCACCAGTTTTGGATAAAGCCTGGGCAGCAAAAAGCGGCTTAGGATGGATTGGAAAAAATAGTAATTTAATTACTCAAAAAGTCGGTTCTTTTTATTTTATAGCGGAATTAATTATAGATTTAGAATTGGAATATGACCATGCAGTAACAGATCACTGTGGATCTTGTACAGCCTGCATAGACGCCTGCCCGACTCAGGCAATTGTTGCACCTTATGTTGTAGATGGAAGTAAATGTATTTCTTATTACACCATCGAATTGAAAGAAAATATTCCTTATGAAATGAAAGGAAAATTTGATGAATGGATGTTTGGCTGTGATACCTGCCAAGATGTTTGTCCATGGAATCGTTTTTCTAAACCTCACTCCGAACCTTTGTTCAATCCAAATCCAGATCTAATTTCTTTTACCAAAAAAGATTGGATTGAAATAACAGAAGAAACATTTAAACTTGTTTTTAAAAACTCTCCAATTAAAAGAACAAAATTTGACGGATTAAAACGTAATATTAAATTTTTAGAATAAACTTGTTTTGACTAATGTATTGATATTCAGTGTGTTTAAATCTCTTGGATCTACCTTGCTTTCATTTTATTTCTTACGAAAACATGTGTTTTTGTCAATAAATTCTGTAGGAATTTAATTTAATCATAATTCTTTAAGAAATTTTGATCTGTTCATTATCAAATCTTTACATTTTTACTCTAAAATAGACTTCAACAATTGTTAAATATTGTTGTTTGACGAGTTTACCTGCACTTTGTCGACAATTGTCGTTGCAATCTCTTCCTTATATATACTTTCGTCGCTCCAAAACTACTTTACAAACTAAAAAAACAATTTTGTATTGAACCTATCATGACTATGGTCCAAACGCTACATTATTTATTTAGAGGTCTTTATAAGGCTTTTATTGCATTTGCAAAATCCATTTATTCCTTTTTTTCGTATTTCACATACACACTAAATTCAATCATCAATTTTTTAGTGCTTAATATTTCTGTTCCACAAACTCAAGTTGTCTATGCGTAACTTTACTTTTAACTTGTCTAGATTTTCTAGGCACATCTTTCTTATTGTTTTTTTATTAATCTGCACTTACAATGCTTCGGCTCAGTTTTACACTAAGCATTACATTGCACCGGCTCCTTGGCAATACTTTAGTAAAGCTAATGAAATTGTTATTGCAACAAATTCTACAACTCCGGTTACAATTGAAATATTAAAAAGTGACGGTACTTTAATCACAAATTCTTTAACTGCTAGTAAAGGGTCTCCAGCAGTTTATAGATTTGCAGGTTTACCTAAAGATGCACCTGCATTAAAATTAAACACAGTTATAAATGCTGCTGGTTTAATAGTAACGGGAAGTAAACCGATATCTATAAATTTAAGAAATATTGCTTCTGATGCTTTAGGCGGTGAAGGAAGTGATAAAGATATAAAGGGAAACGCCGCATTAACAAGTTTTGGAGATGCAGGAATAGGTATTCGATATAGAATTGGATATTATCGAGATGGATCTCTTGGGAATTTTGGTGGTTATGGCGATCAACGCCCTATTTATAGTATTATGGCTATTACTAATGGTACGTCAGTAAAATTCAATAGTACGTTGATTACTTTAAATGCTGGTCAAAGTTATTTATTTACGGCACCAATAGGAACTTTAGTTGAATCTTCAAATCCTACTGTTATGAATACTTCTGCTGCTATTGACACGCCAGATGGTTGTGGTGATGGGGCTTATAACCAAATTCCTCCAGAAGCAGTTCTGGGTACAGAGTATTTTATTCAAAGAGGTAAAGGAAATGATACAGCAGAACAAACAACTGTTGTTGCAACAAAAGCAAATACAAAAGTAACAGTTGATACATTTTCTGCAACAGGAGTATTGACAGGGACGATTGAAAAAACTTTGTTGAATGCGGGTGATTTTTTTACATTCGGAAATGGTATTTCTAAAACTAATTTTTCTGCATCTAGAGTTTTCGCAACAAATACTGTTGCCGTATACTCGGGTACGGCAAGAGATTGTGAGGTAGATGTTTACACGATTGCTCCAGTATCTCAATGTGGAGGATCTAATTTTATTGAGACGGCAAAATTTAGAAATTATGGAGTAGGTTCTTTACCATACTTTGGATATGTCCTTTTAAAGGATGCTTCTTCAAAAGTATATGTAAACGGACAAGATATAGAAACAAAATCTGGAATTTCGGCTCGCCGTCAATTAGGAAATACTGGCTGGTACTTAATTAACTTTGAAGATACTCAAATAGGAAGCCCAGATGTTCTTTCTTTATCAAGTGACGCAAAATTAACAGTTTCAATAGTGCAGCAAGGAGGAGGATTTACAATGGCAGGTTTTTTCTCAAATTTTGCAGTTCAGCCTGAAGATCCAACTTTTAATTATATTTCTGGTGGTGGTTGTACAAATAATTCAGCATTATTAAAAACACAAACAGGATTATCTCCTTATCAGTGGTACTTAAATGGAGTAGCGATTGCAGGTGCAAATTCAGATACCTATACAGCTACTAAAACAGGTTCATATTCAGTTGCTTCGACTTTAACCTGTGGAGCTCAAACACAATCTAAACCTGTTTCAGTTACTTTATGTACGGATTTAGGTATTACCAAAACCGTTGATAATGCAACACCATGCGTAGGTTCTAATGTAGAATTTACTGTGAAGTTGAGTAATTTAGGAGGGAATAATTCTACCGGAGTTTCAGTAAATGATCTATTGCCAACAGGTTATACATTCGTAAGTTCAACTCAAACAACAGGAAATTATAACGCTACAACTGGTGTTTGGAGCATAGGAGATGTAAATGGAGGTGCTACAGAAACATTAAAAATAATTGCAAAAGTTAATGCCTCTGGCGTTTATACAAATACAGCATCATTACCATCTACAACAACAGATAGTAATGTTGCAAATAACTCAGCAAGTGTTTCAACTACGCCAAATCCATTGCCAACACTTACAATTAATAATCCAGCATCTGTCTGTTCTCCTTCAACAGTAGATTTAACTTCATCAACTGTTACAGCGGGAAGTTCATCAAATTTGACTTTTACTTATTGGACTAATTCGGCAGCAACAGCTGCTTATGCAACTCCAACTGCAGCGACAGCAGGTACTTATTATATAAAAGCTACCAATTCTTTTGGATGTTCTGTTATAAAGTCAGTAGTAGTAACCGTTGCAACTCCTCCAAATTCAGGAGTTTTGTCTGGGGTACAGAATATTTGTACAGCTGGAACATCAAACTTTACATCAAATGGCAATACAGGAGGAGTATGGACAAGTAATAATACTTCAATTGCTACAGTAAACTCATCAACAGGATTGGTAACTGGAGTTTCCTCAGGTACAGCAACAATAACATATAAAGTAACTGGAACAGGAGGTTGTTCAGATGCAGTTTCTACAAGAACAATTACGGTAACGACAGCACCAAATGCTGGAACTTTATCAGGAACACAAAATATCTGTATTGGCGGAACATCAACTTTTTCATCAAGTGGTGATATAGGAGGAGCATGGACAAGTGATAATACTTCAATTGCTACAGTAAACTCATCAACAGGATTGGTAACTGGAGTTTCCTCAGGTACAGCAACAATAACATATAAAGTAACTGGAACAGGAGGTTGTTCTGACGTTACCTCTACGAGAACTATTACGGTAAATCCAACACCGATTGCTCCAACAGCTTCAGTACAATCATTTTGTTCAGCTGATAATAAAACAGTAAACGATTTAACGGTTACTACTGGAAGTAATTTAAAATGGTATACTCAATTAACAGGAGGTAATGCATTAGCTTCAACAGACATTTTAACAACCAGAACTTATTATGTAAGCCAGACTTCTGCAAGTGGATGTGAGAGTTCAAGAACCTCGGTAGATGTCACAATAAATCCAACACCAGCTGCTCCAACAGCTTCAGCACAATTATTTTGTTCAGCTGATAATAAAACAATAAACGATTTAATAGTTACTACTGGAAGTAATTTAAAATGGTATACTCAATTAACAGGGGGTAGTTCATTAGCTTCAACAGATATTTTAACAACAAGAACTTATTATGTAAGCCAAGCAACTAACACATGTGAAAGTGCACGAACTGCTGTAAGTGTAATTGTAACTGCAACACCATCTACGCCAATATTGAGCAGTATCACTCAACCGACATGTTCGACTTTTACAGGAAGTTTTACTATTAACAATTATGATTCAACGTATAATTATATAATAACCCCATCAACAGGAGTTATCAATAACGCAGGTACAATTACAGCACCTACAGGAAGCTATACAATTTCTGCATCAATTAACGGATGTTCTTCTGGAAATGTAAGTTTTGCTATTAATTCAATCTTATGTGCCAATGCAGATTCATTCGGAACAAAAACATCTGGATTATCTGCAGTAAATATTGGAAATGTAAAAACCAACGATACATTAAACGGTTTAGCGGTTACAGCAGCAAATACATCAGTAACACCAAAAACTGACGGAGTATTGAGTGTTGATGCAGACGGAGAAGTTACTCTTTCGGCAGATGCGCCAAGCGGGTCATACAGTATTACTTATGAAATCTGCGAAAAAAATACAGCGAACTGTAAAACAGCAGCAGCTACGGTTGATGTTGTAAATGGTTTAGTCGCCAATGCAGATTCATTCGGAACAAAAACATCTGGATCATCTGCAGTAAATATTGGAAATGTAAAAACCAACGATACATTAAACGGTTTAGCAGTTACAGCAGCAAATACATCAGTAACACCAAAAACTGACGGAGTATTGAGTGTTGATGCAGACGGAGAAGTTACTCTTTCGGCAGATACACCAAGCGGGTCATACAGCATTACTTATGAAATCTGCGAAAAAAATACAGCGAACTGTAAAACAGCAGCAGCGACGGTTGTAGTAGACAATAAAATAAAAGCAGTTGTAGATACAATTACACCAATTAATGGAAATATTGGAGGAACAACGGTTGTATTAACAGCAAATGATACCTTAAATGGCAATCCAGTTGTAATTGGAACTAATCCTGGTGAAGTTAGTATAAATATTGTTGGCACTTTACCAACAGGATTAACGTTAAATTCAAACGGAACTATTACAGTAAGTCCATCGACTCCAAAAGGAGATTACAATGTAGAATATGTAATATGTGAAGTTGGCGCTGTACCTGCAAACTGTGATTCTGTGACTATAGTTGTGCCAGTTACATCAGGCGATCTTGTAGCCAATCCAGACACAGTACCGTCGGTTATCGGGTCAAATGCAAATCAAACATTGAATGTAAATGTTTTAGATAATGATACTAAAAACGGACAGAAATTAGATCCTTCAGATGTAAATCTGACTGTTTCAAAACCAGATCCAAAAGGATATTTAGTATTGAATCCAGACGGGACAGTGACTTTAGGAGCTAATGCACCAGCAGGAAATTATGAATTAGAATATACAATCTGCGAGAAATTAAATCCTTCAAATTGTAAATCAAACACAGTAACGGTAACAGTAACTGCACCAAAAATTGAAGCAGTTGCAGATCCTGTAACTTCAATTAATGGAAATATCGGAGGAACAACAATTTCATTAACTGCTAATGATAAACTAAACGGAAATCCAGCAGTTGTGGGAACAGCTTCAGGAGAAGTTAGTTTTGAAATTATTGGAACACTTCCGTCAGGATTTACATTAAATCCAGATCATACAATTACTGTTGCGCCAAACACGCCGGCAGGAGATTATAATGTAGAATACCGTATCTGCGAAAATACAAATCTGACAAACTGTGATTCAGCAATTTCAGTTGTAACGGTTACATCAGGCGATCTTGTAGCAAATCCAGACACTGTACCGTCGGTTATTGGGTCAAATGCAAATCAGACACTAAATGTGAATGTTTTAGATAATGATACTAAAAATGGACAGAAATTAGATCCTTCAGATGTAAATCTGACTGTTTCAAAACCAGATCCAAAAGGATATTTAGTATTGAATCCAGACGGGACATTGACTTTAGGAGCTAATGCACCAGCAGGAGATTATGAATTAGAGTATACAATCTGCGAGAAATTAAATCCTTCAAATTGTAAATCAAACACAGTAACGGTAACAGTAACTGCACCAAAAATTGAAGCAGTTGCAGATCCAGTAACTTCAATTAATGGAAATATCGGAGGAACAACAATTTCATTTACTGCTAATGATAAACTAAACGGAAATCCAGCAGTTGTAGGAACAGCTTCAGGAGAAGTTAGTTTTGAAATTATTGGAACACTTCCGTCAGGATTTACATTAAATCCAGATCATAC